>Ga0208819_1000017_pt1 | contig 208985 bp, 190 predicted proteins | sample June2015DPH_11_1_3_FD_184707 | JGI IMG/M metagenome (GOLD analysis project Ga0208819, IMG submission 184707) | Peatland microbial communities from SPRUCE experiment site at the Marcell Experimental Forest, Minnesota, USA - June2015DPH_11_150... | ecosystem: Environmental > Terrestrial > Soil >...
GGGCGGCCACGTTCGTCCTCCGCAACCTGAAAACGCGCTTCCCCCGTTGGAGCCGCCAGATCATAGCTCAGCTTAGGTTCCGGCATTGTCATCGTTTGCGGCTTGCTGCGTTTCGGCAGTTTGTGAAATGGGAGGTGGCATGGCTTACGGCACACTGCGAAAGGGGCCCTGTTTTTTTTTCTTGCGATGGTCTAGTTGTCGTGTTCTTTCCGCCGTGGATCTTACAGTAGAATAGCCTAGCATCTTTACCTAAGCCGATTTCACACGCAGCAGCAAGCTAAACGGTGAGCAGACAAGCAATCCGGTGCAGCTACGATTCCGATCGAATAACACAATGGTCGACAGTCCTGTGCGCGTGAAGCCAAACTCTCGATTTCTTCTTGTCGTTGGGACTCTCGCCATAGTCGGCACGCTGCAAACTGGCTGCACTAGCGGCCCAGTTCCCAGCCAGGCCTCAACTCCGCGGCAAGCGGAAATGCGTAAACAATCTGTAACACCCACGAGCAATCCTCCCGCCGGACGTCTAGTCTGCCCCAGCTTCGGCTCGTCCACGGTACCAACGCCGCTCCAGGCGAATGGAGGACACAGAGTGATTCTTTCGTGGAGAGCTAGCGCTGCTGCGGATTCCAAACACGCTGCCGCTGTCGGCTATTGCATTTATCGCAGCACAAAACGCAAAGACCCATCGCCTGAACGGGTCAACCCCGTACCATTTCCAGGCATCAGTTGCATAGACGACGTGGTGGAGAACGGCAAGAAATACTACTACGTAGTGCGCGCCATCAGCGGCAAAGGGGTTTTGAGTATCATCTCCAACGAGGCGCCTGCCCCAATTCCAACGGGGAAGCAGAGCAATTCTTCGGTCTCCGCAGCCTCGGCGCCACTCTGCCGGGAGCCGGCCGGCAACAAATAGCATCGAAGTCCTATGGGAAGACTGCGCCGGACCAGACTGTACAGTGCGTTCGTTCGCTAGCGTACCATTACACTGTGCCAACAACATCGAGCCGGGAATCCATTTCCATATCGTCGCCGCTTTTGCGGTTTTCTATTCTTGGGGTGATTTCCCTGGCGATTTGGTTTCGTCCCCTGATATCTTCATTCGCTTTGGCCCTTCGCGATGACCAATACACGCACATACTATTGATTCTTCCCATTAGCGCGGCCCTGATCTTTCTCGATTGGAAATCACCTGAGCCTTCGTCCCGATTGAGTGGGAGAATCGGTTCAGTGTTGCTGGCCATCGCTGTTTTGGTAACTGCTGCTGTGAGATGGAGAGCGGTTCCGTTGTCTCCCGATGTGCGACTCGCGGTGAACATGCTGGCATTTGTGGTGTGGTGGATCGCCGCGTTTGTCTTCTGTTTCGGCACCCGTGCTTTCCGGCATTCGTTCTTTGCTCTGTGTTTCTTGCTCTGGATAGTTCCGCTTCCCGAATTTGTGATGAACCCGATCGTAAGCCTGCTGCAGCGGGGCTCTGCCGCATCCGCTCATTTGCTCTTCGCGGCGGTCGGCATCCCGGTGGCGCAACGGGGCATGCTCCTACACATTCCCGGGTTGACTCTCGAAGTTGCTCCCGAGTGCAGCAGCATCCGTTCGAGCTTGATGTTGGTAGTCACGACCATGGTTCTGGCGCACTTGCTCTTGCGTTCGTTCTGGCGAAAAGCCTTGGTCATCGCAGTGGCGATCCCACTCTCGGTCGCCAAGAATGGGCTTCGCATCTTTGTGCTTGGAATGCTGGGAACGCGCGTCGACCCGAGTTTCCTGACTGGGAGACTTCACCGCCAGGGCGGGATCATTTACTTTCTCATCGCTTTGTCAGCGATATTCCTGCTTCTTTGGATTTTGCGCCACGGCGAAAAGGAGATACCAGGACTGGAGGCCAGCAGTCATTTGAAAACGATCCATCGCGCGAAAGCTTAACGCTTTGCGGACTTATCGATGGGCTAGGCCAAATGTCACGGCTGCCGCCGAGCCGCCGATGTTCAACATGGAAACGGCCCGCTCCAGTTTATGATGTCCCATCTTGTGGAAGAAGTAGCTGAGCCCGACCACGCCCGCAGTCTCACCGGCGAAGTTCATCGCCAGCCCCGTGGTGCTGCCGCTGACCAGACGTGTTACGGGATTCAGTTCCTGGCCGCCACTGCGGAGATTGTCCCGGGTCACAACGAAATCGGCGGCGCTGAAGGCGGCATTTGCCGCAAACAGAAGGCTATTGTCACGATCCCAAAATCGGTGATTGCCAGGCGCTTCCGGTAGTATCGCTGGTTGCACTGACTTCACCATCGGGGCAGGTTCGATCGCCCCGGGTTGAAGCAACGCGAAAGAGACCTGTTGTTGCGCTATTCCCGGCCGACAAAGGCTCAAGATTGCCAGCAGGATTGCCGCTTTCGGTTGCAGAATTAAGCTAAGCCAGTTTGTCCGCATAACTTTAGTGAGCCCCAGCATTGGCCATCTGTACTAGTACTAACGCATGTGCCGGGCCAAGGGATATGGCCCCTGAGTGCCACTAAGGTATTTAGAATGATTACTTTTGGTCCAATGGGCGTTACGGAAGTCAGTGCGAAATGTGCAAGCTCTTGCACACAAATTCTCTTCTCGTCGATGAGGACCGGAATGCTTCGTTGATGCCCCCAGGCTCCGCAGCGGGTGAACATTGAGTTCGGGAAACGCTAGGCCTTTAGAGGTGAATTATCGCGAAAACGCTCCTCCCTTGAAGTGCGGGGAAGATACGTCGCGCCACAAGAATGAGAAGCTTGTCGCCGAGCACACTCGGCCGAAGTAGCGGCGCTTCCCTAATTGCCAAGAACTTCGCTATTCAGGCGCTCGGCTATGGGATCGTAGCCTGCACTGGAGGTGTTGAGCGCGCACTCTCCTGTCCGCTAGAACTCACTGACGTGGCCTCGTAGTAATACGTCTGGCCGGAGATAACGGTGCTGTCGGTGTACGCGGTATTCGCGTCCAAGCTGGAATTAATCTTGCTATATGTACCGTTGGCGCTCGTGCTCCGATAAACGTTGTAACCTGCTACGTCCGAACTGGAGTTCCAAGACAAATTGACGCTGTACCCCGTCACTGTGCCAGTACCGCTAAGAGATTCGATCGTCTGCGAGTTGGAAGCATTGCTGGCGAAAGAAAGAGAGCCTGACTGCGTCGCGCTGCTTTTTGGGGTAAAAGCCACGTTGAACGATAACTTCTGGCCGGCGGCGATGGTTAGAGGAAGCGTGGCGCCATCCAGGACAAACTGCGAATTGCTGCTGGCATCAGACGACACTGTCACACTCGCCCCGGAAGCGCTCATCGTGATCGATTGAGTCTGAGTCGTGCCGACAGGCACGTCGCCGAAGTTCAGTGGTGTTGGAGTGATGGTCAATTTGCCTGTCACGGCATCGCTCTTCCCCGTTCCAGCCAGCTGAAACGGAAGGGTTGGGTTGGAAGCGTTACTGGTGAACGTCGACTTTCCTCCCGTCCATCCTGGGATAGTCGGAGTGAACTTCACATCGAGGGCGAGGCTCTCGCCCGCGGATAGTGTAAACGGCAGCTTCCGGGACACACTGAACTCAGGCCCGCTCAAATTTATCGCTGAAACTTTAACACCGGTCTGTCCGCTGTTCGTCAAAGTTATGATCTCAGTTTTCGTTTCGCCGATTTGGACCGTGCCAAATTGCAAAGCGGACGGAGTGCAGGTTAATTGTTGCGTGGCTGCTTGAGCGCCCAAAGACAAGATTATGGCGAATCCTGCCACAATTATGGCAAGGCAGACAGGGATAGAAAGGAGATGGGAAATAGGCTGGGGGAGTGTCATGCCGGTAGTCTGAAGTTATTCCTTCGGTATGTGAAGGTCTCAGAAGGGCAGACTCAACAGCTAGGGCAGTCCGACCACGGGCCACGCGCCGCGCAGATTAGGGTCCCTGAAGGATCGAGTCTTAGGCCGAACGCAGTAGCCGCTTACGGCGCAGGAATTTGAACATCGGAAACGATATTGGAGTAACCGCTCTCTTCATTGGTCGAATTCACTGCGGTCGTTGCGTAGCAATAGTTGGTGCCGTCGGTGACGGAAGGGTCTGAATATGTCGTGACGGTGTCAAGCGTGGAGCCATTGATCTTTGAGTAAGAGCCGCAGGAAGTCATGTAAACCGCACGATAAATGTTGTATCCCGAGATGTTCGGCGAAGTGCTGGCGCTCCACGACAAGTTAACGGTATGTGTCGGCGCCGCAGCGCCAGTGCCGGTGGTTGCCTCTGTTGTCGGGGAAGGCTGCGCATCACTGGTAAATGTGAGAGTCGCGCTATCGGGGCCGGTGACTTGCGGACTGAAGCTTACGGTAAAGGGTGCGCTCTGTCCGGCCGGAATGACAGCGGGCAGCGATAAGCCGCTTATCGTGAACCGTGAGTTGTTCGTGTTGGCCGCTGTTATTGTTACATTCGCTCCACTGGCATTGAGGCTCCCTGAAGATGTCCCCGTGGACCCGACAAACACACTGCCGATACCCAAGGTTGCTGGAGTAGCGGTCAACAGTGCCGTTGCGGTGGTCCCTGTGCCCGATGCAGTGATGCTCACCGACGGATTGGATCCATTCGAAGTGATCGTCACGCTTCCGCTGGCGGCACTAGCTCCCTGCGGCGTGAAAGTCACACTGAGCGCTAGACTTTGTCCCGCCGCGAGCGTCACCGGTGCAGAAATTCCGCCGAGCGTGAAGCCCGCGCCACTGATTCCAACCTGAGAAATCGTTACGGCCGAACCACCAGTATTCGTCACGGTCTCTGTCAGCTGCTGGTTGTTGCCCACCTCCACGGTTCCAAAGCTAAGGCTCGTGGGATTCGCTGCCAAGGCTCCCTGCGCAACTCCAGTACCGGAGACCGCCTTACTGGAACTGAACCCCTGGCAACCAACCATGGTCGCTAGGCCCAGAAGAAGCAGTCCTACACCTGCACAATCTTTCGCGGCACGGGGTATCAGAAAGCGTCTACGCATAGTCGGAGTCCCTGAAAGTTTCAACGCGCAAGCCTCTGCACTATCGAGTTTCTGGTGTACGTCCTGAGTCTGGGCTTCGGGACAAGATTCGAGTAGATTTCGGAAGTACATCCTCGGAGGGGCCGGAAGGTCAGCATTGGATGTCAAAAAAGCATTCCTGTGCAACATGCATTGTGCAAACTAATGGGAAATTGAATCTGGTAATACTTACGGCGTCCGACAGCGGGCATGGTCTATCGGACATGTACCTCGGATACTTGAGGCGGATAGGACCACGCAGGAATTTATTGCATTCTGTTCGTCCCGGAAAGTCTACAATCGGGCTAACCTCCAGCTAAACCCGCCACGATTGACAGTTCTCGCAAGTTCCGCTTCAATAAACGACGTGGGTGCAAAGTGAACACGCGATTCTAGAGACGCAGCCGCCCGATGATCGTCAATTTCGCTGAGCGGGCGCACAACCACAACTGGGAACTCGACCCGGTTATCCGGTCATTGCTCGATACGGACTTCTACAAGCTGCTGATGCTGCAGTTTGTCTGGAAGCACTTCCCAAAAACTCACGCCTCTTTCGCGCTTTTCAATCGCTCCTCTACGGTGCGGCTCGCGGACTTGTTTCCAATCCACGATATTGCCCAGCAGATGGAGCATGTCCGGAAACTCCGGTTTCGAAAATCCGAACTGGTCTGGCTGGCGGGTAACACGTTTTACGGCCGCCGCGGGATTTTCGAGCCGGCGTTCCTGGAATGGTTGGAACGGGACTTCAAACTATCGGACTATGCGCTGTCGGTCAAGGACGGTCAGTTCCATCTTTCTTTCGACGGTTTGTGGACCGACACGACGATGTGGGAACTCTACGCGCTTTCCATCCTTGACGAACTGAGAACCAGGGCGAACTTGAAGAGACTGAGCGAGTTTCATCTCGACATCCTGTATGCCAAGGCGAAGACCAAGCTATGGAGCAAGATCGAACGCCTGCGCGGCGTTCCCGGTCTCAGCGTGGCAGATTTCGGAACTCGCCGGCGGCACAGCTTTCTATGGCAGGAATATGTGGTCAAGGCCATGGCTTCCAATCTTGGCCGCGGCTTCATCGGAACCTCGAACGCCTTTCTCGCCCACAAACACGATCTGGAGGCGATTGGCACCAATGCGCATGAGATCCCTATGGTTCTCGCTGCGCTCGCGCCGGATGATGAAGCTCTGGAACTTTCCCAATACCACGTTCTCAAACTGTGGCAGGACACTTACGAAGGCGCACTCCGGATCATGCTGCCTGACACTTTCGGCACAACCCAATTCCTGGAAGGCGCGCCCGGCTGGGCAGTAGATTGGACAGGCCAGCGCATCGACAGCAAGAATCCCTACGTCGCCGGTGACGAATATATCGCATGGCTGAAAACGCGTGGTCGAGAGTCACAGGACAAACTGATTATCGCCTCCGACGCACTCGACGTGGATGAGATACTTGGCCTGCACGCCTATTTTGGTGGGGCGCTTCATGCGGGTACGACTACCGCAGATTTTCGCAGTGCTGCCGACTTTCTGAATCGGCGAAAGTGGACCCCCGGCCGCCGGATTCGGTTCAGCGCAGGCTGGGGTACTTTGCTCACCAACGATTTTCGCGGTTGCGATCCCAACGGCGGCAGCGGCTTTGAGCCCATTAGTCTGATCTGCAAAGTCTCGGATGCGGAGGGCAGGCCTGCGGTCAAGCTCTCCGACAATTACGCGAAGGCGCTCGGTCCGCCCGACGAAATTGAGCGCTATCGGCGAGTGTTCGGCACGGCGGGAATCACGAACACTCCGCTGGTCGCGTGAGCCATCGCCGGGCACTCGCTCAGCCAGCGCTTCACTTCGCGGCCACGGAATCAATGATGTCAAAGAGCAACTTACCCGCAGAGTTCCCGCAGGCGTTCAGCGGCGGCCTCCGGTGTAATGTCCCGTTGCGGAGTGCCCAGCAATTCGAAGCCGACCATGAACTTTCGGATTCCTGCGGAGCGCAACAAAGGTGGGAAAAAGTGTGCGTGTAGATGCCATTCGGGATGTGCTTCCCCGTCAGTAGGTTGCTGATGAAAACCCATCGAATATGGAAAAGGCGTGTTGAATAAGCGGTCGTAGCAGGCGCTAAGCTTCTGCAATACTTCAGCCAGTTGGTCACTTTGAGCTCCAGTAATTCCCGAAAGATCCGCCGTGTGTTGGAACGGCAGAATCAGAGTCTCGAACGGCCAGACTGCCCAGAAAGGCACGACAACGAGGAAACTCTCGTTCTGGAATATCACGCGGTCGCCGTAGGACCGCTCGAGTCGTATATATTCACAGAGCAAACAGCGCTGGTACGATTCCATGTAGTCTCGTTGTGATGTTTGCTCTTTGGCCGGCTCATTGGGAATGGAATAAGATCCCCACAGCTGGCAATGCGGATGAGAATTGCTTGCACCCATCATGGTGCCGCGATTCTCGAAAATCTGTACGTAGTTAATAAAATCGCGCTCACCAAGATCGGCAAACTGTTGACGCCACATTTCGATGACGGCAATAATTTCACCTAGTTCCATTCCGGCCAAGGTTAGATTGTGGCGCGGCGAAAAACATCCCACGCGGCAGATTCCCCGCTCCCCTTGCGCGACAATCAACGGGCTCTCGGCCATAGCTGCTTCAACCGGCTCCGGGCGCTCCGGGCGCAGCGCGGGATAGTCATTATCGAAAACGAAAGTCGATGAGTAGGACGGATTACGCTCACCACGTGCGCGTGTATTGCCGGGACAAAGATAACAAGACGGATCGTAGGCAGGTTCGCGCTGTTCCTGCGCCCGTTCGACCTGCCCTTGCCACGGCCGCTGCGCACGGTGTGGCGAGATAAGGACCCATTCGCCAGTCAGCACATTCAGGCGGCGATGAGAAGAGTCATGAAGTGGCAGCATCGTTCCGGACACAGCTCAGACCTTATACCGACATCCAAGGTTGCTGCTTCGTTTTATCAACTGCGGGTCCAGCCCCTTTTGCAGCTCCAGTGACATAGATTTCGGGACGAATCTGAGTTGCATCCTGATAATCCTTAGCCATTCGTTCGCTGAATCTGCGAGCTTCATTCCGTTCAACCAAATTGATCGTACACCCGCCGAATCCACCGCCCGTCATGCGTGCGCCATAGGTTCCGGGAACCTTGGCGGCCAATTCGACCATGATGTCCAGCTCGGGACAACTCACTGCAAAATCACTTTTTAGACTACGATGGGAGTCGTACATCAGTTGCCCAAATCCTTTAAGGTCGCCTGATTCCAGGGCATCTGCAGCGCAGAGCACTCGCGCATTCTCTGTAACCACATGCCTGCAGCGACGGAGCAACACATCGGAGAGTCCTCCGCCATGACGTTGTAAATCAGCGTCTGTGATGTCCCGTAATGCCCGGATTCCTTCCCGAAACTGAGCGAAATATCGAGCTCCCTCCTCACACTGTGCTCGCCGGGCATTATATTCGCCAGCCGCGATTGAATGTTTAACCATGGTATTGCAGATCACGAGGCTCACTTCCTCCGGCAGTGGAATGAAGCGGACATCCAGCGACCGGCAGTCTAGTTGGAGAGCTTTTCCGTCCCGCCCGTTTAATGAGGCAAATTGATCCATGATGCCGCAGCGGGAACCGACGAACTCATTCTCTGCGCGCTGACAAAGCCTTGCGATCATCGTGTTGTCCATTCGATGATCCGAGCCGTCAAGTAATGCCAATGCTGTGGCGACTTCCAGCGCCGCAGAGGAACTCAGGCCTGCAGCAATGGGGACGTGTCCATCAATCAACAGGTTCGCACCGCGCAGCGTGCAACCTTCGCGCTCCAGTTGAATCAGCACGCCGCGAACATAATCGGTCCAGTTGTGCACTGGATGAGGCTGTGCTTCGTGAACCGCAAACGATGCCGACTCCGGTTGCTGCAATGACTGGACCACTACCTTTCCGCTGTCCATTTCCGCGCAAGCCACGTAGGTGTCGAAGCCGATGGCAACGGGCATCACATATCCGTCGTTGTAGTCGGTATGTTCGCCAATCAGGTTGACGCGCCCGGGGGCTCGGAAAATATTGCAGTTGCCGCCGAAACGCTTGTCGAACTCGACTCGGAGATTTTCTGGCGGCATAGCGAAGAAGATACGGTTCCATCTACGGCTTCTTGGTTTCGGACGTGACGGCTGCTCCGGATCCTTCCTTCAAGGTATGGATCGCATCCACGCCGAGGTCAGCAAACTTTTCAACTATCCCACTTGGCCAGCGAACCTCGACCCATTCGATTTTGCTTGCGGCGCCGAGCCCGAAGTGAACTCTCATATCGCTACTGGAGATGTAGCTGGACCCACTACGCACCTCGTCCACCAAAACACGGTTCGCGGTCTTCACCGAAATGCGCGCGCCGATGCCATCGCGATTTGATTTCGTTCCCACTGTGCGAATCGCGATCCAGTGATTCGGCGTGCGAATCTGGTTCACCAGCAGGCTGGGCGGGGCGTTCATATTGCTGATGACCACGGACATCCGACCGTCATTCCACAAATCACCCACCGCCAGACCGCGCGACGAAGCTGCCGTTGTAATGCCCGATCCGGCTGAGGCCGAAACATCGGCGAACGTACTGTCTCCATTGTTGTGATAAAGAATGCGCGGTTCTTTGTAACTACTGCCCAGGTGCTGGCTGTCCACCTCGGGGTAAACGTGCCCGTTCACCAGAATCAAGTCGGGCCAGCCGTCATTATCGAAGTCGAGAAACATTGTCCCCCAGCCCAGGTATTGCGTGTATAAGCCAAGGCCCGCTGCCGAAGTCGCATCCGTGAAGGTGCCGTCGCCGTTGTTGCGATACAAAGTGGAAGTGTCGTCCGAAAAATTTGTCTTGAAGATGTCCAGGTGGCCATCGCCGTTAAAGTCAGCCACAGTCGAACCCATGCCCGCCTGTTCGCGGCCATCTTCATTGAACGCAGCTCCTGCAGTCACCGCGACGTCAGTGAACGTACCGTCATGGTTATTACGGTAAAGAATGCTGGGAGTGCTGTCGCAGGCGACGAAGATGTCGGGCCATCCATCTTCGTCGAAGTCCAGAGTGGAGACGCTGAACGCGTAACGTCCGTCGGTTCGATCGATGTGCGCCTTCGTGGTGACGTCTTCAAACGTGCCGTCGCCCTTGTTATGATAGAGAATATTCTTCTCGCCCGATAAACCGCGCGGGCCGCACATCACGGGAACTCCTTTCCACATGCAGGTAGGTCGCTCGCCCGGAGCCGGAGCCGTCGCGAGATCAAAATCCACATAGTTGGCTACGACCAAGTCGAGCCGACCGTCGCGATCGTAGTCTACGAACGCGCAACCTGTACCCCACGCTTTTCCGGATCCAGCGACTCCAGCTTTCTCCGCCACTTCGGTGAACACGCCGCCCTGATTGTGATACAGCCGGTTCTTGCCGTAATAGGTGACGTAGAGATCTTCCCACCCGTCGTTGTCGTAATCTCCCACGCAGACGCCTTGTCCCCAGCCCGTTGCTCCGAGGCCGGCCTTCGTGGTTACGTCGGTGAAAGTTCCATCGTGATTGTTACGGTAGAGGTGGTTGCTGGGCGCTGCTTCGTTGGAGGGCTGCTCAAGCCTGGTTCCGTTCACCAGAAAAATGTCAGGCCAGCCGTCATTATCGTAGTCGAAGATCGCTACGCCAGTGCCAGTAGTTTCGATGATGTACTTCTTGGTGGCGACGCCGCCGAAAATTTCCTGCATGGTAAGGCCGGCCTTTTCGGCGACATCCGTGAAGTCGGCAATCGGCCGGGCTGGCGCAGAGGATTTGGCCTGTTGGCCCTGACCGGAGGCGACTAAGGCGACTAGAGTTACCAGGCAGGCAAGCCGACCGGAACCAGGGCGCAGACCACGGAGAATCCTGAATTGCATGAGTCCTTCTGAATGTTAGGGAAGCGGACCAGAAACTGGGGGACACAGGAAGAGCTTAATCCCAACTCTGCTGTGGCTGGGCCGGGGCCGCGCCATATCTGTCGCCGGTCAACTCCCCGGCGGCCGATTCATGCCCAGCGCTCGCACAGTCATGTCATCCACCATAATCCGCCCGTCTTTTTTCGACACAAGTCCGAAGCTGCCCGAATAATCCCACATTGCCCATCCCATACCGTGCCGCTCCAGTGCGGAGCGAACGTCGTGAATCCACGCCTCTCGGTCGTGAGGATCCGCGTAGGTGCGGTAGACGCCGAATTCGTTGCACACCACGGGAACTCCGCGCTGCCGGGCCCATTCTGCGACTTGCGTAACCTCAGCGTCAATGCGCACCGCATCCCAGTGATCCTGTCCATAGCGGATCACCGCCAGACGGTCCACCGCATCCGGTACGCCCGCTGCAGTCTTCGCGGCCGATTCCGGCGATGACGGATAATGCAGTCCCTTCACCCAATGCCAGAAGTATGTTCCCCAGGTTGCACCCTGATGCGTGAAGATGTGCGGATCGTAGAAATGAAAGTTATAAATCACGTTGGGATCGCGTAAGGGCTCGATGAAAACCAATTCGTCATCGTCCGACCACCGAGCTCCAGCCGCGATTATGGTTTGCTGCGGAGCGCCTTCGCGAATCGCCGCCGCCAGCTTAGCCTGCACGCCGTACCAGCGGTATTGGTCGGGAAACTCCGGTTCGTTCAGAATCTCAAAGAACACACGCTCCGCATCCCAACTGGAATAATGCCGCGCCAGCGCCCGCCAAAAGTCGGAGAACTCCTGGACAAAGCTGTCGTCCTTTGCCAACCGTGCTTTGAAATCGCTCTCCGGATGAAGATCGATCACCACAGCCAGTCCCTGATCCAGAATCATCTTGATCGCCGCGTCGAGATATCCAAGATAATCCGCCGTAAGCTCGTCGGGCCGGTGGTTCGCCATCATCGGTTGCGGATTCACGCTCAGCCGCACATGGTCAAATCCAATCGACTTGATCAGCGCAATGTCCTCGGACGTGGTCCAGCTCTGGAAGTGGTCCTTCGTGTACCCGCGCTGGTCGTAAACCTGCGCGAACCATTCGCTGGCGTTGATGCCACGCCGCAGCCGAGCGATGCGTGATGCAGGAACGGAAGAAGTTGGCTGTGCGGACGAAGTTGAAATGCTTTGTGCCGGCAGGAAACTCGTACCGAAACCGCCAAGAAAAGTTAGCAGCGCAGCACACCGCACGATCCGCGAGCATTTCATGCTGACCGTAAACTTACACCGGAATTGCCTTATTTCGCTCCAAGAACGCTAATCAGTGTATACCCATCCCGAGTTTCGCGGTCGTCGTGAAAGACGATTCTCCGGGAAGCCCTCCTCACGGTTTTCTGTTTCTCCGAGCCCTGTGCAGGCAAAGAATTGCTGGGACAAATCAAGTTTGCGACGCTGACTCCCGAGGGAGCGAATCTTCAATAAGCGGCTAAGTCGTTTCTCTAATGAGAGTTGTCTGCACTACGTTCCGTACAGTGCTGACGGCACCTGGGCGATGATCTGCAGAGACCTTGGTTCTGCCGCAGCAACGATGCGGAAAGCAATTGACGGAGGAGCGCCAGATGTCCTAGTATCAGGCTGTAATGACTTCGCTCCACCATCATCGCCACCATCACCATGCGATGAGCGTGTCGGCGGAGCGTAACGGATAACCAGCCTAAAAGCACTAATAGGAAATCCAAGCCCGCTGACGCGAACGCGCAGCGGGCTTTTTGTTTCTGCCGCTGGTGCTCGAAGCCCCTGGGACGGATGGAAGGAGGAGTTTTCGATGGAGATCGACTTCGACAAAATGCAAGGCTTGGCGCCTGCAGTGATTCAGGATGCGGCCACGGGGGAGTTGCTGATGGTGGGCTTCATGAACCGTGAAGCACTGGAGATGACCTTGCGAACCGGCTTTGCCACGTTCTACAGCCGCACTCGACAAACCCTGTGGACCAAAGGAGAAACCTCTGGTAATCGCCTGGAGGTCGTGGCAGCGTGGACGGACTGCGACCGCGACACGGTGCTGCTACGGGTCCGGGTGTTGGGCACGGGCAAGGTTTGCCATACGGGCTCGAGATCCTGCTTCACGCAGGAACTGCCGCTGGCCGGGGCGGCGCTGCCCGGAAAAGAGGAGGTGCAGCGATGAAACTTCGTCTGGGCATTCCCAAGGGAAGTCTGCAGGAGGCGACGCTCAGCCTGTTCACGCGCGCCGGGCTGCGCGTCTACACCAGCGCGCGCTCTTACTTCGCCGCAACTGATGATCCTGAAATAGAATGCCTGCTCATTCGGGCGCAGGAAATGGCGCGTTACGTCGATCACGGCGCGTTGGATGCGGGCCTGACCGGCCTCGACTGGGTACTGGAAAGCGGCCTCGATGTGGTCAGCGTTACCGACCTGATCTATGCGAAGCAGAGCATGGGCAAAGTGAAGTGGGTGCTGGCCGTGCCAGAGGATTCCGAATTCCAGAAGCCCGAAGACCTCGAAGGGAGGATCGTAGCCACCGAGCTTGTGAATTTCACGCGGAACTACTTTGCCACCCGGAACGTGCCGGTGAGAGTTGAGTTTTCGTGGGGTGCCACTGAAGTGAAGCCGCCGTTGCTGGCCGATGCTATCGTCGAAGTTACCGAGACGGGGAGTTCGCTGCGCGCCAACCATCTCAGAATCATCGAAACGGTGTTGGAATCAAATACACAACTTGTCGCCAACAAGGCGGCATGGGCAGATCCCATACGGCGGCTTAAGATCGAAAACTTGTCTGTAATGCTCTGTGGAGCCATAGCCGCGCAGGGCCGGGTCGGCCTCATGCTCAACGTACGCAAACCAGATTTGGCCACCGTTCTTGGCCTGCTACCTGCGTTGAAAAATCCGACGGTTGCGCCCTTGGCCGATGGCGAGTGGGTTGCAGTCAATACCGTCATTGAAGAACACACCGCCTGGTCGTTGATTCCGAAGCTCAAGCAGGCGAACGCCCAAGGGATCGTTGAGTATCCACTGAACAAGGTGGTGATGTGATGCGTATTCTCGAGGGGCCTAAAAAGAATCGGTTCGTGCGCGCGCTGGAGCAGCGCGGCGCGAATGATCTCGCCGAGGTTGAACCCGCAGTTCGACGTATTGTGAACAACGTCCGGCGCAATGGTGATCGAGCGTTACGCCGTTACGCGGTGCGGTGGGATGGTTTGGGTAAGGACGAATCTGTGCGTGTGTCCGAGGCTGACCTGCATGAGGCTTGGAAGGGAACTCCTCCAGAATTGCAGGACGCCATCGCGCAAGCTGCAGGCAACATTCGCCGCTTTTGCGAATGGCAGAAACCGGAAGAGTGGCGGCGCGAAACTCTGCCGGGAGTTTGGGTGGGGCAGTTGGTGCGTCCCCTGGAATCGGTGGGCTGCTACGTGCCCGGAGGGCGATATCCGTTGCCTTCCACATTGCTTATGACTGTGATTCCGGCGCAGGTTGCGGGCGTGCCACAGATTCGCGTGGTGTCGCCGCACCCGGCGCAGGCGACTTTAGCGGCGGCCGCTTTTCTCGATGTGCGCGAGTTCTACCGTGTTGGTGGGGCACAGGCCGTCGCTGCGCTTGCTTATGGAACGGAGAGCATCCCGCGCGTGCACAAAATCGTGGGTCCCGGCAACCGGTACGTCACTGCAGCCAAGAAGTTGGTGGCGTTCGATTGCGCCATTGAGTTCCTGGCTGGTCCCACAGAGGCTGTGTTCATAAGCCAGGAGGGCGATGCAGTTTTCGTCGCATGCGATCTAGTGGCGCAGGCGGAGCATGATCCCGACGCGCTTTGCATCCTGATTACGAGTTCGCGGGGATTAGCGAAAGCGGTGCAGTGGGAAGTGCAACGGCGCACGCGTGCAAATCCAATTGCTGCGAAATCACTTTCTCTACGCGGGGCCATCTTATTGGTTGATTCTCTCGATGAGGCGGTTGAGATCGCAAACCGCATCGCGCCGGAGCATCTCACGATACCGGCAGCCCTGGCACCGGCGGTTCAAAATGCAGGCTCAATTTTTCTGGACGAGTTCACGCCCCAGTCCGCGGGAGATTACATCTCGGGTCCGAATCACGTGCTCCCTACGGGGGCGATGGCGCGCTTGCGTGGCGGCCTGAGCGTGCTGGATTTCGTCCGACTCCTCTCTTGCCAGGAAGTTTCTGGCGAAGGGATTCGCGGCATTGCTCCACCGGCCATTGTGCTGGCGGAAGCCGAGGGCTTGCGCGGACATGCTGAATCGCTGCGGGTGAGGTGCGCTAATGCTTGAGGCCCGCACAGCCGTGAAAAATCTGCACGCCTATCGGCCGCCGCTGGCTGGCCGTCAAGGACTCCGTCTTGATTTCAATGAAAGCACGATCGGTTGCTCGCCGCGTTTGTTGGCACGGCTGCGCTCGCTCGATGCGGAAACGCTTGCACGTTATCCCGAGCGCGAGCCGGTGGAACGCGAGGTAGCCGATTTTCTCGGACTCGATGTGGCGCAGGTTCTACTGACGAACGGTGTGGACGAGGCGATTCATTTGCTGTGCTCGACCTATCTCGAGCCCGGAGACGAAGCGCTCATCGTCGTGCCCACCTTTGCTATGTATGCCATCTTCGCGCAAGCGGAAGGCGCTCGCGTGGTCCAGATTCTTGCAGGCGAGAACTTTGCTTTTCCCTGGGAAAGCGTGCTCGCTCGGATCAACCAACGAACACGGCTCATTGCGGTGGCGAATCCGAACAATCCGACGGGATCGGCGGTGGCATGCGAAGTCTTACTTCAAGTCGCTCTTGCGGCGCCTCAGGCGGCGGTGCTGGTGGATGAAGCTTATTTCGAGTTTCACGGAGAGACGATCTTGAACCATAGCGGCCGGCCGTCGAATCTTTTCGTGGCAAGGACATTCTCGAAAGCTTATGGATTAGCTGGTCTGCGCATCGGCATTCTCGTCGGAGATGCTGCACAGATGGCGATGGTGCGCCGTGTCGCTTCGCCCTACAACGTGAATGCGGTCGCGCTCGCAGCCTTGCCGGAGGCGCTTCGAGATCAGGAGTACGTGGAACACTATGTGGCCGAGGTGCGGAGTGGCCGCGAACTTCTCGAGCAGGAACTCAGAACTCTTGGCTTGCACTACTGGCCAAGCCGCGCCAACTTTGTGCTCGTGCGCGTCGGTCCCGACTACGGAGAGTTCATTCAGGCTTTGCGCTCGCGCGGAATCCTCGTGCGCGACAGGAATTCCGATCCGGGATGCGAAGGCTGCGTCCGTCTGACCGTGGGATCTCTCGAACACACTCGGACTTTGATTGGCGCTCTGCGCGAGGTGGTTGTGAAAGTCAGAGACCACCGCGAGGTGAAAGCGTGAGGAAAGCGAAACTACATCGCAAAACTGCGGAAACCGAGATTCGAATTGCGCTCACGATTGAAGGCCGAGGCAAGTACGAGGTGTCCACTGGAATTCGTTTTCTGGATCACATGCTGGAGCTCTTTACGCGGCACGGCGGATTCGATCTGAAACTTGCAGCAACGGGCGACCTGGACGTGGACCAGCACCACACCGTGGAAGACGTCGGAATTGCTTTGGGTGAAGTATTCGACCGCGCTTTGGGAGACCGCCGCGGAATCCTGCGGGCCGGTTATTTTGTCATGCCCATGGATGAAACTCTCGGGTTGTCGGCCGTAGATTTCGGTGGACGCGCGGCTGCGGTCGTCGATACGAAGGTCCGCGCTACCTTGGTGGGAGATCTTCATGTGGAACTGGTGCCCGATTTCTTCGAGGGCTTTGCGCGCGGCGCGCGCGCTAATGTTCATGCGCGCGTACTTTACGGACGCTCCAGCCACCACAAGATCGAAGCGCTCTTCAAAGCTTTCGCACGGGCCTTGCGCGTGGCGTGTTCCCGCGACCGCCGGCTGGGCCGCATGCTCCCAAGCACCAAAGGACTTCTATGATCGCCATCGTGGATTACGGTGCGGGCAACCTGAATTCGGTGAAGAAGGCGTTTGACTATCTTGGCGCTGAAGTTGTGGTAACGGATCAGCCTGCGACCGTGGCATCGGCGGACAAGATCGTATTGCCTGGAGTGGGGCATTTTTCTTCTCTACAAGCGCTGAACCGCACAGGTTTGAGTGAAGTGTTGCTGGAAAGCGCTTTCGCCGGGAAGCCGTTTCTCGGGATATGCCTGGGAATGCAGTGGCTTTTCGAAGGAAGCGAGGAGTCCAGCGAACTCGGAGGAGCAGGAATCTTTCCCGGCAAATGCCGGCAGTTTCCGGCCTCCGTGAAATCGCCGCATGTTGGCTGGAATTCTCTGGCGGTTCAGGAAGGCTCACGGTTGCTGCGGGGTATCACGCAGGACTCATTTGTCTACTACACGCACTCTTTCCATGCGCCTCTGATTGCTGAAACGACGGCAGCCAGCGAGTACGGACTGCGGTTTGCCGGCGCCGTCGAGCGAGACAAGATCTTCGGAGTGCAGTTCCACCCAGAAAAATCAGGAGACGTGGGTCTCTCGATCCTGAAGAATTTCTGTGAGGTTTGAGATGTTGACCAAGCGCATCATCGCCTGCCTGGATATGGACGGGGGCCGTGTCGTGAAGGGCGTGCGGTTCAAGAATTTGCGCGACGCTGGCGATCCGGCGGAGTGTGCCACGGCTCACGCTCGCAACGGCGCGGACGAAATCGTACTGCTCGACATTACGGCAACGAGCGGGAACCGTCGCACCCTGCTGGATGCGGTCCGCGGTACGGCGCGCTCGCTGTTTGTTCCATTCACGGTGGGCGGAGGAATTCGCCAGCTCGAGGATGCAGCGGCGGTCTTCGATGCGGGCGCGGACAAGATCGCCATCAACTCGGCCGCCGTGCGCGACCCCGCATTGATCGGCAAGATCGCAGGGCGTTTCGGTTCGCAGGCAGTTGTGGTGGCCATCGATGCCAGAAAGGCCGACGGAAGCTTTGAAGTGTTCGTCGCCGGGGGACGAACGCCGACGGGCCGAGACGCCATTCAATGGGCGCGGGAAGCAGCTGCTTGCGGAGCAGGAGAGATCCTGCTGACCTCGATGGATCGTGATGGCACTCAATCTGGCTTTGACTGCGGGCTGGTGCGCGCCGTGGCAGAAGCGGTTTCGATTCCGGTCATCGCCTCAGGGGGCGCAGGATCAGCGCGCGACTTCATTGAAGTGTTTCGCGACGGCTGCGCTGACGCAGCTCTGGCTGCGTCGATCTTTCACTTCGGCATCGAAAATATCGCGCAACTAAAACGCGAACTACACGATGCCAGTGTACCGGTGAGGTGGCCATGCTGATCCCGTCGATCGACCTGATGGGCGGCAAGATTGTGCAGCTGGTGCAGGGCGAGAAGAAAGCGCTGGAGTTCGACAATCTCGACTATTGGATCGAGAGATTTTCCAAGTATCCACTCGTGCAGGTGATCGACCTGGACGCAGCTCGCGGCACAGGGGATAACCGGCAAATCGTGAATCAAATTGTGCAGCGGCTGAACTGCCAGGTGGGTGGCGGGATTCGCAGCCTCGAAACGGCACGTGAGGTATTACAAGCGGGCGCGCGCAGGGTTATCGTTGGTTCCGCATTGTTGAAGGATGGGAAAATCAACACACAATATGCTGCCACGCTGGCACAGGAATTTGGCACCGCAGCGCTGGTGTTTGCCATCGATTCCCGAGGTGGCCGGGTTGCGATCGACGGCTGGCGCAAAGACACTACCGTCACCGCGTTCGACCTGATTCGGGCGCTCGAACGGTTCTGCGGCACTTTTCTCTACACCCACATCGATACGGAAGGGCTGATGGTTGGAATCCCGATGGAGACGGTGAGTGCGATCCGGCAAGCCACTTCGCGGCGGCTGGTAGTTGCAGGTGGCATCAAGACGCACCAAGAAATAGACAGCCTCGACGCGCTGGGCATGGATGCTGTTGTCGGGATGGCCTTATATTCAGGCAGGATCTCGGCCTGAACGCAACACAATCCCCGCGTCATCGAAATCCAATGCCAGGTATTTGGCGTCGCGCAAGAAAGGCCGAACCCATGTGAGTCCAGCCTGAAACGTGCATGTCCTACAACAGTTAATTGACGCGACGCGAGGGTCCGAACGGCGCGTGCTTGCGCCACTAACCCATGGCCGCGTTTACAACTTACAACCTAGAACTACAATATTTACTGACCATCTTAATAACTGTTCAATATTGACCAGTTTTCGACTTCGGTATCAGAAGCGTGCATCGCGGTAGAAAATACAGTGGCTTTCCAAGTACCAGGACAAGATGAAGAGAACGAGCATGCCGCTGGACCCCCAGCAGAACACTTGAACGGGAAGTGTGGCTGTTAGCCGCGCCCTGCCGGCGGACGGCTCTTGCGTGGCATCGCGAAAAATCAATCCGCTGATCAGGGAGATTGCGGCTGCGACCGCCAACAGGCCGAGAGAATCGCAAATCCTTTGGTGCATGTCGCTTGCCGGAACGAGGAAACGGCATGGAATACGGCATACAGAGAGAGAATGCAGGAAATAAAGGTGACCGGCTTGGCGACCTCTAACAACATACTTCGACGTCGCAATTAGTTTACCGCCATTCCAGGTTTCGTACATTGGACGAGTGAGAAACTAAACCGCAGGACCGAACTGTCGGCGGCGAGTCGCATAAGGTCGAACCATTCCCGGGCTCATTGGGCATACAAGTTCCGATTCCGATCAGGCATATGCTTTTGGTCCGCAGATTATGTCCGAGGTCACATCTGCCGATGGCCGTCCCCTCCTATTCTGTTGGGTCAAATGGTTACTTGAGTGGAATAGAAACTAGCCTGGTGAAAGATCCCAATGAAACCGATTCACACGTTCAAGGTCCGCCCCTCCTTGCCGTCATCCTTATTGCCCCTATTGGGGATTGCTCTAGCCTTGCAGTCAACTCAGGAGTTGGCGCCGGGCGGCCCTGAACATGGAGAGGAACATCACATCACTGGTTGCAAACAAAGTACAGCAGTGACAGAACATTTGAAGCAGGTCACTCGGATGGTTCCACTCTATATTTATTGCTGCACCTTTTGAATGACCAATGCCGAACTCTCGGCGATGTTCGAGTCTCCGTAGTATGTTGCTGTCACCGTAGTTGACCCTACGGGCAGCGTGGAGGTTGTGAACTTTGCTCTCCCGTTGCTGAGTTGAGCTGTTCCCAGCACTGTTTTCCCCGCCGTGAACGTCACTGGCCCGGTGGGCCTGACCGTCGGCGATGTGATGGTAGCGGTGAAGGTCACTGCCTCGCCGCGAGTTGATGGGTTCGGCGATGAGATGAGGGTCGCCGAGCTAGTCGTCTCCTGTATCACCTGGCTCAAGATGGCGGAGGTGTTACGCTCGTTGTTCACGTCGCCCGAGTAAACCGCGGCTAGCGGGTAGAGGTCGGCGTTGAGGTTGGATCTGGTTAGCGTGGCTACACCGCTGCCGTTGAGGGTGGCAGTGCCGATGTTGTAGCCCCACGTGAAGTTCACCGTTCCCGTCGGCGCGATGGAACCCGAGGTCGTTACTGTCGCGCTCCAGGTTATGGCCTGGCCATAGATGGACGGGTTGAGGCTGGGAATAAGAGTTACCGCGGTCGCCGACTTGTTGGTGGCATTGACCACCTGCCGCAGCTCAGGTGAGGTGCTTACCCCGAAGTTGCCGTCTCCACCGTAGCTTGCAGTGATGGTATCGATGCCAGCCGCCAACGAAGAAGTCATCAGCGATGCAATCCCTCCGCTCAGCGGACCGGTACCAAGAACAGCTGAGCCGTTATGAAAGGTGATGGTCTCTCCGTTCGGTGGAGTACCGGCAATCGAACTCATACGGGCCGTGAAGGTAACTGCCTGACCCACGAGCGAAGGATTGAGCGAGGAGACCAGCACGATCGTGGTCGGGGTGAATTCGGTGTTGTTCAGCAGCACGCCCACCGAGCCATCGCCATTGTTTCCGCCGCCTTGGTTCCCCACCAGTATGTCGAGCTTGCCATCCCCGTTTACATCGGCAACGGCTACAGATATGTCGTTGAATGCTCCTGAGGAAAAGGCTACAGCGGGTTGGAAGGTACCGTCCCCGTGGCCCAGCAAAACGCTCACGACCCCGTCCGTCTCTCCGCAGCCGTAACTGTTTTGGCTGCTCCCACAATTGGCCGCCACTAGGTCGAGTTTGCCGTCTCCGTTCACATCCTTAGCCACTACTGAATCGGGACTGGAGCCGCCCGACGAATAGGTTGCTGCTGCCTGGAAGGTTCCATCGCCGTTGCCCAGTAGCACTCCCAGAGTCCCGGAATACCAGTTCGCCACAATCAGGTCTGGCTTTCCGTCCCCGTTAACATCCTCGACAGCTACCGAAACGGGTATCTCCCCGCCCGTACTGTAGACCACTGCTGCCTGGAAAGTTCCGTCGCCATTCCCTAGCAGCACGTTCACTGTGGCGTGGCCCGAGTTGGTTACCACCAAATCCTGCTTGCCGTTGCCCTTCAAATCTGCAACAGCTAGCGAACTCGTTACTGAGTCTCCAGCGTCATAGGTCACCGGCGGCCGGAAAGTTCCGTTGCCATTACCTAACAACACTCCCACCGAGCCGTCGCCATTGTTCTCACCACTTTGGTTCGCCACCAGCAGGTCGAGTTTGCCGTCCCCATTCACATCCGCAACCGCCACGGAAACAGCAGACTGCCCGCCTGAGCTATAGGTCACCGGCGGTCGGAAAGTACCATTGCCCTTGCCCAAGAAGACGGACACTGTACCGTTTGTGCAGTCGTTGCTGCTGACGCAGGTGTTTGCCACCAGCACGTCCGGCATCCCATCGCCATTTATATCCGCAACCACCACCGAACTGGCACCGTATCCACCAGATCCGAAGGTTAGCGCTGGCTTGAAAGTTCCGTCGCCGTTGCCCAGCAGCACTCCCAACACACCGTCGCCACTCTGGTTCGGACCAGCCAGGTTCGACACCACCAGGTCAGGTTTGCCGTCGCTGTTTAGATCTGCGACCGCTAAGCCCTGAAAGATACCTCCATTGGTTTGAAGAACATCGGTCCCGCCCGAGTCGTAAACTACTGCCGGCAAGAAAAGGATATTTCCAGAGTCTGGCTCGGCGGGGTCTGGTTCCTGGCCCGGCGATTTGGCCACAGAAACGCGCTCGCCAGCGTTCGCTTGCTGCGCTGGAGCGGCGAAGGAGATCAGAACTGTGGTGACTGCAATGAGCAGAACGAGTGCCCTGAGAACACAGATCTTGAGGGTACGCCTGCCGGTCATGAAGGACCTCCTCGGGTGCTCAACCGCAAGAGCCGCGACGTGCCAAACTCGTGCTTACGACATCTTCTTAGCTGATACCGTCCTGCGAGCCCAAGTGCCGGCAAGAAGAATAGTGTTTGCATTCTCATGAGTAGCTTGTTTGGCGCTAGTGTATTACGACTTTCTCACGACGAGGTTTTTGTTTAGTGGAAAAACTGTGGAATGCTCAAGTTTGACAACCGAGGGGCTTGATGAGCGAGGTGTTGTTAGAAAGGTCCCATATCCAAACCATTATTCCGCTAACGAAATCGTCCGGGTTCGGAGAGGCTTGGCATCGAACCTGAATCGCCTAGGCGTTGATGACTCGGTGATCCAGCGCATTCTGCCTCGACAGCCTCGCGGTGTTCCGAGAACGACTGCTGGGACTGTGGTGGCGCAGACTGCGTCGCCGGAGCCAAAGGGATCGCTTCTCTTGGAACCGTACGCTTGTACTGGGCCGCCGATGGCTACTTGAACCCCGAGTGCTCCATCCTTATCCCGCGGTTCGCTTTGCCGCCAGTCATCCGAGATAAGAACCGGATGCGCTAACGAGCGCCCGTCCGGGTCCGTCCGGGGGGGTACCACGCAGAGTGGTATCCCTACCGGGATCTACTAACCCCAAAGTTGCTCGTCCATGAGATGAGTTACGAGTTCCAGAACTCCTCGGCCCAACTCACTTTCCTTTCGCTCGCACCGCGTTCACTTTCGTGAGCAGATCTTGCGACATGGCCTGCACCGGACCAGGAATCTTCACGGCTTCCGTTAGGACTTCGCGCGCTTCGCTCACCTTGTTGAGCTTGGCGAAGGCGAAACCCAGACGATAAAGCGCGATGGAGTATTGCTGATCGTCCTGTCCTTTGAGCAGCTCCACCGCCGACTTCAACTCCGGAATCGCGGTTGCCGTCTTGTCCTGCTTGATGTAGGCGTATCCGAGAATCGAGTGCGCCATCCCCGCCGAGAGCTTGCGGGATCTGTCAGCATCCGGTTCATCAGCCTTGGCGACTGCAATCGCTTTCTGGGAATAAGTAATTGCTTTGTCAACGCTGCCGGGCTTGGCATCATCAACATAGGTCTCGGCCAGCAGCAGCAAGGCAGGCAGCGAGTTGGGATTCGCTGCCAGCGTTTTTTCTCCATAGGCAAACAGCCGCGCCTGATCGTTCAACTGCCCCGGCCCCAGCGTATACATGGCATAGCTTGAGACTTGATTCTGAAAAATCGAGTCCGGGAAGGCCGCTGAGTACTTCTCGATGTCGGCCATCCGCAGTTTCGCATCATTCTCGCTGGCGATCGCGTTGAAACCCGCCGACTCGAGAAAGTCGCACGAGTTCTTGGCCGCATTCTTGTCCTCCGCCACCTGCTGTTTGAAGGCTTCGTCGGTCATGCCTTCCGGCTTGGGTTGTTTGGTGATGGAGTGGCAAACTTCCCCTCCCTTGGCGACGTAGTCCACTAACTTCGTATTGTCCTTCGCCTGCTGTGCCATGCTGGTCTGCGATACGAGGATGTCGAGATTCCTCGGCGCCCCGGCCAGCGCCTTGTCTCCATACTCAAGCGCTTTGTTTAGGTCGCCCGTGGTCTGGTAGGCCTGCGAAATTTGCCAGTTTCCATAGGCCACGGCCGCCGGGTTCGACGAGTACTTCTGTACAAAATCCTGGTACATGGCGAGCTTTTTGGCTGCATCCTGCTCGTTCGAAATGGCCTGCAGGTCATGGTCTTCGGGCGTTCCTGCGGAAATCAGGATTTGGCCCGTCTGCGCGCCAGCTTGCGCGCAGAGGAAGAGAAGGTAGAGGAAAACGATAACCAGCACTAGCGACCGTGCATAGCGTTTCATAGATCACCTCCCGCTGTGAGTGAGAATGGGAGTTCCATCTCGAACAACAGGCGAATCCTAGCGCCGAATGCATCCTCGCGCAAGGACTGGCCTGCTCTCGGGGTGGACGCCATCACACTACCGCCCAGGTTGTGAGCGTAAGCGGCTGTTTTCATCAACGATCCAGCTTCTTCGCCTAAGGCCCCCAGCTGACTTCCTGAAGCCGACTTCAGCTTCGGAATAATTTCCGGCTAGTTCGTGACTCGGAACGATCCCCCCATTCCTCGCGCTTTCGTCTAGTGGTACGATATCCGCCTGCTTCAGATTAGTGAATGTCTTGGAATCACGCATGACGAGATCCTCCCGAACTGTGGCGTCGCCCCGGGTTGTCTGCATCGAGGACTTCCGACCCATCGCGCGCCAAAGAGTACCGAAATCTGTGTTTGATTACCTCGACGGCGGAGCCGAAGGCGAAGTTACGCTGCGGGAGAATTGCCGAATATTTAGCGACGTCACTTTTCGGCCGCGGTATGCGGTCGCGGTCCCGCAGTGCAATTTGTGCATGCGCGTGTTAGGTTTCGATCTTTCTCTTCCGTTCTTGCTCGCACCTGTCGGGTACAGCCGCCTTATGCATCCGGGAGGCGAAGTGGTGGCCGCGCGAGCCGCTGGCAGAGCAGGCACTGGCTACATTCTCTCGACGATTTCCGGACACAAGCTGGAAGATGTAAAGGCAGGTTCCAACGGCCCGGTTTTCTATCAGCTCTACCTGATGGGTGGCCGCGGGGCAGCAGAGGCCGCCATCGAAAGGGCGCGCGTCGCCGGATTCTCCGCCCTCGTCGTCACCATTGACACTCCGGTGTCCGGAATTCGCGAGCGCGACTCTCGCAACGGCATGAAGGAACTCATCAGTGGCGGACCGCTCGAGAAAGTCCCTTATCTTCCGCAAATACTCTCGCGTCCAGGGTGGCTCGTCAGTTTCCTCATGGACGGTGGCGTCCCCGCGCTTCCGAACGTTGTTGTGCCGGGCAGGGGTCCGATGCCGCTGATCGATGTCGCCGCCGCGCTGGCAGAATCCGCGGTGACCTGGGCTGACCTGCGTTGGATCAGGGAACTTTGGCGCGGTCCGATCGTCGTCAAGGGCGTGTTGACCGGCGACGATGCGCGGCACGCCATCGATGAAGGTGCCGCGGCGATTTCGGTTTCGAACCATGGTGGCCGGCAACTGGACGGAGTTCCTGCTTCTTTGCGGGCGTTGCCCGAGGTAGTGAAAGCCGTGAACGGCCGTATCGAAGTGCTGATGGATGGGGGCATTCGTCGCGGTACTGATATCGCCAAAGCTATCTGCATGGGAGCGCGTGCTGTGCTGTGCGGCCGCGCTTACGCCTACGGCTTGGCTGCCGCAGGTGAGGCTGGTGTCGACCGCGCGATCGAAATCCTGCGTACGGATCTGGAACGTACCCTTCGACTATTAGGATGCCCGTCGGTCGCAGAATTGGATCGTTCTTACGTGAATGTTCCGAAGAGTTGGGAATCGTGAAGAGTTGTATCGCTTGCATGCCGTGGCCTGTTCGATCTCTGTCGCGCAGCAGACTCCGTTCGCAGGGAGGGTGTAAATGCAGTGGACCCAGATCTACGACCCGTTCGGTCATTGGTGGCTATCCACGCTGGTTGCCGCTTTGCCCATCATCATTCTTTTCGGGTTGCTGGCCGGTCTGAAGGTCAAGCCTCACTGGTGCGCCATCGCCGGTGCGTCGACGGCCGTAGCCGTTGCAATCATCTTCTTCAAGATGCCGCCCACGTTGGCCGCACTCAGCTTTGGGTACGGTGTTGCCTTCGGAGTATTAAAAATAGCCTGGATCGTTCTGGCTGCGGTCTACCTCTACGACATTTCCGTCGAGACCGGGCAATTCGAAATCATGAAAGAGTCGGTCGCTGGTATCACTGCCGATCGCCGGCTGCAGGTGCTGCTAGTTGCCTTTTGTTTTGGCGCATTCATCGAGGGAGCGGCTGGCTTCGGAGCACCGGTAGCGATCGCGGGCGCATTCATGATCGGGCTTGGTTTCAAGCCCTTCCATGCGGCTGCACTGAATCTGATCGCCAACACCGCACCGGTGGCTTGGGGCGCCATCGGCACACCGGTTCACACGCTCGCGGCGGTAACTGCACTCCCGGAATCCGATCTAAACGCCATGATTGGCCGCATTCTGCCTTTCACCGCGGTCATCGTACCTTTCTGGCTCGTGAGGACGATGGTGAGTTGGAAGGAAACTTTCGAAGTGTTTCCCGCCATAGTGGTTGTTGGCGTTTCGTTCGCCCTCACCCAATTCTTTTGGTCGAATTATGTGGACAGCAATCTGGTGGACATCATGGGAGGCGTGGTTTCGATTATCGCGACATTGATTTTCTTGCGATTCTGGAAGCCGAAAAAAATATGGCGATTCGATTATGACGACCAGGCTCCGGTTCTTCCTCCTCCCACAGTGGCGATCACTGACGACATTGGCGGAGAATGGGCGGCGGAGAAGTTCGATGGATTTATCAAAGCGCGAACTTACACTGCTGCACAAGTCTTGAAGGCCTGGATGCCGTTCGCGATCCTGTCACTTTTTGTGCTCCTCTGGGGATTACCCTCGATAAAACTCGCTATGAACCAAGCCACTACTCCGGCCTTTCGGGTGGTGCTTCCGAATGGCAAGGTCCGTCCCGGGCCGGCGGGGTGGGATGTGCCTTACCTGCACAACGCCATCTCTCGTGCCACGCCGGTGGTTACCAAGCCGACTCCGGAAGCCGCGCGCTACGATTTCAACTGGCTCTCCGCCACTGGGACAGGCTGTTTCTTCGCGGCGATCGTCTCGGGATTGTTGCTTGGCCAGGGTCCGCTGCAATTGATGAAAATCTTCTGGAGAACGCTGGTGCGAATGCGATTGGCTATGGTTGCGATTTCATTTATGTTGGGCCTTGGCTACGTGACACGCTACTCGGGTCTGGACGCCGTGCTGGGTCTCGCGTTCACGCGCACCGGATGGTTGTATCCATTCTTCGGCACCTTCCTGGGATGGCTGGGAGTTGCGCTTACCGGCAGCGATACCTCCGCCAATGCCCTCTTTGGCAGTCTGCAGAGAATTACTTCTCAACAACTCGGCATCGACCCGGTTCTCATGTGCGCGGCCAACAGCGCCGGTGGAGTGATGGGGAAAATGGTGGACGCGCAGTCCATCACGATTGCCACCGCTGCCACCGAGCAGGTAGGCAACGAGGGAATCATTTTCCGCTTTGTGGCGTGGCACTCGGTTGCCCTCTGTTCCATCGTGGGAGTAATTGTATTGCTCTACGCTTATGTTTTCCGATCCGCGGTACCACATGGGTTGCTGTTCGTGAAATAGTAGGCCAATGAAGCGGGGTTCGAGGATGACTCTGTGCCCGAGTTCTTCGAGGCGTTTGACCAAGCGATGGGTGGCGCGAACGGGGTTGCGTTTGTCGAAGTAGTCCGGGCCGAGATCTGGGTAGGTGGTGGCCCGGTGGAGCAAGTAGTAGCCGGCGGTAAGGATGGAATTGGCGACCGCGATCAGCGCGCTCTTGGGACCGCGCAATGCCGCTAGTTAACAACAGTCATGCGGGGGCAGAACAAAATGGCGCAGAAGAGCGCCCCGGAACTCCGCCAAGTGATTCTACTTCGGGTTCTGTATCTCTGCCAAATGCCCCTTCAGAATATCTGAATCCTCTGAATCCGGTGCAAGTTCCAGATATTCGCGAAGGTGAGAAGCTGCATCAGTTGGGTTGTGCTTTGCTTCGTAAATCTGAGCAAGTAAGAACTGGACCATCGGTTCGCAGTGATTCCCGTCGATCTCTTCGGCTTTCAATGCCCTCTTTTCCGCTTCGGGCAACTGGTTCAGATTGAAATAGGCGATCGCACTGAAAAAATAAGCATAGGGGTCATGCAGCGGGTCGAGTTCGAGTGCCCGGGTTGTGTGGCGCAACACCTCACCCCATCTTTCCTCCCGTCCGGCGATTTCAGCCAAGCAGAGATATGACGGCGAGTAATTGGGATCGGCCTCAGATGCCTGCGAACAGGCCCTACGGGCTTGATCTGGTTGTTGCTGCGCTTCCAGGATTTGGCCGAGCATGACCCATCCCGCAACATATTTAGGGTAGATTTGGACAGCCTTGCGCAGATGCTGCTCCGACGCACCAAGGCGATGGCTCTTCAGAGCCGAACAGGCAGCGCCGTACTCCTTCTGCGCCTTAGGAGGAAGCTCCAGGCTGTCGACGCTCGTAAAACCGGCAAGTCCGGGAAAGGGCTGCATGGAACACAGCTTTTGAGCGTCGCTACGCTTCGTTGACAGCCCGTTGTCTGCAACAATGCGGTCGTCGGGAAACCTCGGCAAGGTCGCGTTTTGGGCCGAGTTCAGGGCCGGGCAACCATGGCAAGAGGCCGATTCTTGCGCTACCGCGAACACAGTGCAAAACAGGACTATCAATAGGGCGCCAAGCCCTACGCAATTCAAGTTCAGGATTACTCCCAACGGGGAGTTGTGCTGTGTGTGATGACTGGTTTCCATAGGCACACCCCGATCTCAAGCGATGGAAATAATTCTGTACCTGTGGCGGGCCAGACACAAGCACGTCACAATCGCTTCCTTATGCACGTCCATTCCGATATATTTGACGTCGTGACTCATTTGAGTTGCCTCCTTGGGGGAAAACTCATTCGTGTCAACGCTGGCTTTCCCTCAAGGTAAAGTGCCCTTCTCCAGCTGATTTGCCTATGCTCTCCTGGAGTCCTTTCCCCCGGACACACTACTGCAGTTACTCCCTAGCGCCGCCGCCGCGGAGCTAAGCCCCTGCACAGCGCAGCCCAGCGGAGGCGGCGCCACATCCAGCCTCGATCTTCTGAAGCGGGGCGCTCTTTCATAATGCATTGACCCCAGTCGACCTCTCAATGAATGTAAACGCTCGGGAACGGCGGCCTAAAAACTCAGATGAACAAGCTTTACTGGTTCGTCCCCGGCCCGCTTCTTGCTGGCTTGTAGCCGTCCGGAATCTCAAAGAAGGCAGAATCTGGCTCTGTGCGCGTGACTTGAGTTACGGTCATTGTTACTGTACCCGTGCGCGGGTCGCTGTGTCGGATCATTAGGTTAATGCGGAGATCCTCTGAGTACCAGTATTCATCCGCAACAACGATCTCCTTACCTGTGCCACTTTGTTCATCGGGAATAATCTGACTCTCGCGAATCCCATGTACCGGCAGGCCCTCCAATTCATGAATGCCCAGGTGTTCTTCCTTCGTGAACTCGTTCTGCGGGAGGCCGTCACCCGTAGGCGATCCATAGCGAACGGTGGGCGGCACAGTTGAGGGAGGGTGACTCACGGTCTCTGTCCAGAAGATTCGCGCTGGCGGATTTAGATAGGTCGAGATCCGGGTCTGTGGATCATACAGATGGATGCGCAGGAGCGGAGGAGCCTCAGTACTTGAAGCCGAGACCAGCGCCCTCGACTCGTTGTGGATCCGGCCCCGACTGTCCCTGCCGATGTCGCGGATTGTCTTGAAGTTGACGATGGAGCCGTCACGCTGAACGCGCGAGCGCTCCACATCGACTACACCGCTGAACGGCGCGTTGGGGACGGGCGTTACAAAGATGTCTTGGGCCGACGAGCTCGGAGTCGCGACAGTGACGGCCAACAGGACTAAGCAGAAGACAGCGGGCAGAGAGAATGGCAAGCGCATCTGAGCCCTCCGACGACTTTCTAAGCCGACAGAATAGCCCGGTCGCCACAACCTGGCAAGAAATAATGGGACTGCACGCGACGTAATCGTTGCTGGTAAAGTCTACGGTTGTGGGTGAAACAGCGCCATAGCAGGTTTGCAACAGGTACTTCCGAGCACAGTCGATCTCCTTGGTGGCCCAGGCCAGACTACATCGGCGGGAGCCAGTCTGTTCGCCCAACGGAACTCCCTTCACGCCGCCCGGAGGAAAATAAGAAAAAGCTTGACATGTGAGCTAGTGTTATAGTTAACTATATCACTAGCAATCGATCGAAGGTCATCGCTCCCACCGGATTATGCGAGTGAGAACCCCGACCCGAAAGTAAAGAAGCTTTAAGGAGAAGAAACATGAAATCCCTTCGTTTTATGCTGTCCGTTGTTCTGATGTCGCTCTCCACCGTGGCTTTTGCCCAGTCTGACATGGAAAGGTCCGACGCGCAAAAGGCCTCCATGGCTCCTGTGACGTCCGAGGCGCAGAAGTCCTTCGCAACCATGAAAAGCCTGGCTGGAGAGTGGGAGGGCCCCGTCACCGTCCCGGAGATGCCGGAGATGTCAGGCGGCAAGCCGATGCACCTCTCGCTGCGCGTGACCTCGCGGGGAAACGCCCTCGTGCACGAGTTCCAGGAAGCAGGAACGCCGTTGGATGCGACCAAGTATGACCATCCGGTTACGATGCTTTACGTGGACGGAGACCAGCTCACGCTGGTCCACTATTGCGACGCCGGGAACCGGCCGCGCATGACCGGCAAGATGTCGCCCGACGGCAAGACGGTCGAGTTCGAGCTCAAGGACATCAGCGGGACCACGGAGTACCACATGCACCATGGAGTGTTCACAATCATCGATGCCAACCACCACACCGAGGATTGGACGTTCATGATGAAGGACAAGCCGGTCCACGCGCACTTCGACTTGCAGCGGACAAAGTGACGCCGCTTCAGCGGCCATGTGTTGTGAGGAATCCGAGGAGGCGGCCGCGGTCGATCGAATTGATCGCCGGCGCCTCTCTCGAGTGGGCTATCTGGAAGACATGTTGCTGGAAACCATGATGGATCCTGAGTGGAACGACAGTCAACCGATTTACCGCCAGCTTCGCGACCGCGTCGTCGCCATGATACTCGACGGCGTGCTCAAAGAAGGCGATCCGCTGCCGTCCGTGCGCAATGTCGCGGCCGAATATCGGGTCAATCCGCTGACGGTTCTGAAGGGCTATCAACAACTCGTCGACGAGCAACTGGTCGAGAGCAAGCGAGGTCGCGGCATGTTCATCAATGCCGGCGCGCGCAATCTGCTGCTGCAGGGCGAACGCCAGAAGTTTCTTGCGGAAGAATGGCCCAGGGTCTACGCCACCATTCAGCGGCTCGGCCTGACGCGTGAAGAATTGCTGGACGCTGCCGCAACCCCTCGGTCGTCGAATGATGCAGAGGAGGAGCCGAAGTCATGACCGTCATAGAAGCACGCGGCCTTCGCAAGGCCTTCGGGACAACCATCGCGCTGGACGGCGTGAATCTGCGCGTGGAAGAGGGCCGCATCCTCGGACTCATCGGTCCCAACGGCGCAGGCAAGACCACCGCCCTCAACGCGATTCTCGGCCTTACGCCGTATCAGGGCGAACTGAGGGTGCTCGGACGCGATCCCTGGAACGAACGCGATCAACTCATGCGCGATGTCTGCTTCATTGCGGATGTCGCCGTGCTGCCGCGCTGGGTAAGGGTTTCGCAGGCGCTCGACTACGTGGCCGGCGTGCATCCACGATTTGATCGCGCGAAGGCGGAAGGTTTTCTTGCGAAGACCGACATTCGCCGCGCCAGCAAGGTCAGGGAATTATCGAAGGGCATGGTGACCCAACTGCACCTCGCTCTGGTCATGGCCATTGACGCGAAATTACTGGTGCTGGACGAGCCGACCCTTGGCCTTGACATCCTGTATCGCAAGCAGTTCTACGACTCACTGCTGAGCGACTACTTCGATCGCAGCCGCACCATCGTCGTGACCACCCATCAGGTGGAAGACGTGCAGCATGTCCTCACCGATCTCATGTTCATCAACCGCGGTCGCATCGTACTCGATTGCAGCATGGAGGACTTCGAATCGCGCTATCTGGAAGTGAAGGTGCATCCCGAACATGTCGCCGCAGCCCGGGCGCTCAGGCCGATTCACGAGCGCCAGGTGCTCGGTCGCAGCATCCTTCTATTCGATCGTGTCGATCGTCAGCAGCTCGCGGCGCTGGGCGACGTGCGAACACCCAGCATCGCCGACTTGTTCGTTGCCGTGATGGGAAATAAGCCGGGCAATCGGGCCGGCGAGGTACAAGGAGCAGCTCAATGAATACTCGATCGAATACCTTGCCAGAGTCCTTTGGCTCGCAGGGAACCGCGCCCGCGGCCTTGTCGGCGACTCGGCCCTTTTATTGGTCAGTGCGCCGCGAACTCTGGGAGTACCGTTCCATTTACCTCGCACCGCTCGCCATCGCGGGAGTCATTCTGCTCGGCTTCGTATTCGTCCTGATCCCCCTCCCGCAGACCATGCGCGCCGTGTCGTCGCTTGACGCGGCGCACCAGCGCGCAGCGCTCGCCCAGCCCTATGACTTTGCCGCGGGTCTAATCATGGGGGCCGCCTTCCTCGTCAGCATCTTCTACTCTCTCGATACGCTCTATGGCGAGCGCCGCGATCGCAGCATCTGGTTCTGGAAGTCGCTGCCGGTTTCCGATCTCACTACTGTGCTCGCGAAAGCGAGCATTCCGCTGCTGGTTCTGCCCATGGTCGCCTTTGTAATCACCGTTGTCATCCAGTCCATCATGCTGCTGCTAAGCAGCGTGGTCTTGCTGGCCAGCGGTCTGAGTGTCGCGACGCTGTGGACGCAGTTGGAGCTGTACCAGACATTGCTGGGGCTGCTCTACCACCTCGTGACCGTGCACATGCTCTGGTATGCGCCCATCTACGCCTGGCTGCTGCTGGTCTCAGCCTGGGCGCGCCGCACGCCATTTCTCTGGGCCGTCCTACCGCCGCTCGCGATCGGCATCTTCGAGAAAGTCGCTTTCCACTCTTCCCACTTCGTGGCGCTGCTGGAATACCGCTTCAGCGGCGGGTCTGAGGCTGTCGCCTCCATGCAGGGCGACTTCCCCATCCATCCAGGAATGCATCTCACTCCACTTAATTTCCTGAGCAGCCCGGGTCTGTGGATCGGCTTGGTAGTCTTCGCGGCATTCCTCGCCGCCGCGGTCCGGCTGCGCCGCTATCAAGGCCCCATCTGACTCGCATGCGACCTGATTCAATAACTCGCATAAGGAGGAAAGGTTATGAGCACAGCCGCAATGATGAAACGGATTGCAGAAGCGTCGCCGCGTCCCATGGCCAGGATTACCGGTGTCGTTTATTTGCTTTACTTTCTGACGGCAGTATTGGGCGAGTTCTTCCTTAGAGGGCTTGTTGTAGATGGCGACGCCGCAGCTACAGCAACCAACATCCTGGCGCACGAGTCTTTATTTCGGTTGGGTTTAGCAACCGGCCTCATCGCGACCGCTTGCTATATCGCTGTGACGGCTCTCTTCTATGACTTGTTTAAGTCTGTGAACAGGAGCCTCTCTTTACTCGCAGCGTTCTTCAGCCTTGTGGGATGCGCCATTCTGGTTTTCGGTAGCGTCTTTCAACTCGCCCCCTTGGTCGTCTTGGGAGGCAGCCAGTACTTGAACGTATTTAAGGTGGAACAGTTGCGGGCCCTGGCGCTGATGTTTCTCGAACTGAATACTCAGGCCGACAACATCTGCGTGATATTTTTCGGAGTCTATTGCCTCCTAATCGGGTACCTCATTTTCAGGTCGGCCTTCCTGCCTCGAATTCTGGGTGCGCTGATGGTGTTTGCTGGTTTAGGTTGGCTGACCTTTCTGTCGCCGCCGCTCGCAAACTATCTCTCTCCCTACAATCTGGTCCTCGGCTTCTTCGCGGAACTAGCGCTTTGCCTGTGGCTCCTCGTGATGGGCGTGACGTTCAACGATGGAAGGAGCAGGCCAGCGCAGCGGGGGGATGGCGATCGTAGCGCACCCATGCACTCTTGATTCAATCGCTCGCTAAGGAGGTAAAGAGTATGAGGGCAGCAGTAATGATGGAACGGATTGCAGAAGCGTCGCCACGTTTCAAGGCCAGGATTGCCGCTGCCCTTAATTTTTTCAGCCTGGTGACGGCAGCATTGACCGAGCTCTTTGTTCGCGGCAGGTTGAATTACGCAGGGGGCTACATCGCGATTGCGGGCATAGCCGCCGTAACGCTGCTCTTCTATGACATCTTTAAGCCGGTGAACCGGGGCCTCTCTTTGCTTGCGGCATCCCTCGCCTTCGTGGGACTCACCTTTGAGGCTCTTCGATTGCAGCCTCAAGGCGTGAACATCGCTATAGTAATTCACGGATTCTATTGCCTCCTGATCGGCTACCTGATTTTCAGGTCGGCCTTTTTGCCTCGAATTCTGGGTGCGCTGATGGCGTTTGCCGGTTTGGGTTGGTTGACCTATCTGTCAAACCCGCTCGTAAACTATCTGTCCCCCTACAATCTGGCCTCCGCCCTCCTCGCGGAAGTATCGGTGCTCCTGTGGCTCCTCGTGATGGGCGTGAACGTTCAACGATGGAAGGAGCAGGCCGGCGCAGCGGGGGAACGGCGATCGTGGCGCACCAATGCACACTTGATTCAATAACTCGCATAAGGAGGAAAGGGCATGAACATACCAATGGAACGGATTGCAGCAGCGTCGCCGCGTCCCAGGGCCAGGATTACCGCTGTCTTTTATTTGTTCACCATACTGATGGGAGGACTCGTCCTCTTCGTCCACGGCAGGTTGGCTTTGGTAGTCGACCTCATCGCGACCGCATGCTATCTCGCTGTGACGGCTCTCTTCTATGACTTGTCTAAGCCGGTGAACCGGAGCCTCTCTTTTGCTCGCAGCGTCCTTCAACCTCGTGCCCTCAACGATGGCAGGAACGGGCAAGCGCAGCGGGGGAATGACTAATAAAAGGAGCGGAAGAATGATTGCGCCCGGTGTATCTGCACGTTGTACGTGCACCTATCGCTGATCTTAAGGTTTTTGGCAGGAGGACGCAGTGATTCGAGAACGCGCGCTAAAGGTCGTGTTGGTGATCGTGGGGTTGCTCTTCGTCGCTACTGTTTACGGGGTGGTGCAACTGCGTGAGGAAGAAACCCTGCAGATGATTCTCAGTGTTTACGTCACCCTCGGAGTTTTCCTGCTGCTTGCGGCCCGTAACCCGTCCGCGAATCGCAGCCTGATCGCCTTCACCGCCTGGTCGAGTTTTGCTCATGCCGCCGTTATGGCCGTGCAGTCATTGCATGATGTTGGCGAACGCGGACATCTGCTGGGCGGCGGACTTGCCTTTGTTGTCATCGGTGTAGCAATGATCTTGCTCGCGCCAGCAAAGGTAAGGGTAGTTGGATCCTGACCGCCGGGCGGCCCGTTCCAAGCTCTGCCTGGGCGCTTACCGGTTACACACTTGGCCTTCGAGCTCACTTCCCCGCAAGACGAAGATGCGGACGGGAATGGGAGAACTCTGTATTCAGGAGGAGACGAAATGGCGATCTACACCATCAACGAATCTCAACGCAAAGCCGCAAAAGTCGTAGGGTTTACTTACCTATTCACGGTGGCGACAGGAAGGAGTTCGACAGCGTCCAGAATTCCCTGATGGAATCGCCCCTTCGTCCCGATACTTAGCCAGATCGGGCCAGTCGCGCAATCTCGACTCCATTGCCTGCCGGTCTTCCTTGAGAGATGCGCACGGATCTGACGGCTGCTGCGCCACTGCGGCGGACCACAGAATCAAGCCGGCGAACACAACCAGGATTGGTTTCATAAGGAAAACCTGCCTGCGATCTTAGTTAGCAGCTTGCTAACCTATTCTTTTTCTTTATCCGACGTCGATTCTCGGCTCTCGAATTCGGAAGAGTCAAGGTGCCTAACCGTGCGTAAGCGTAGGCTGGAAGATCGATCTACTCAGGCTTCACTATCTCATCGATCGTCACGATATCAGCGAGCCCAGAGCAGCCGTAGATTGCGGATAGAATGCGATCCGCTGGGTGGATACGTCGCAATTGCGCAACTCGATCCGTTCCTGTCCGATAGGCTGGAAGATACATTCGGCCCAGTAACGGATGTTGACCCCAGGCGCCAGAGAGCTTGTCCGCACGCTCCTCCGTGACGAGGAAATCCCGACGAAGACTGGCGGCCACTGTGTCGCGCTGGACTCCTTCTCCCCAAATCAAGTACGAAGATTGATTCTTGGCATCATCCTGCAGCAACGCCAGCAGCACGCCAATCTGCAAATCTTCATCGGGGAGTTGCTCGATCTCAGTAACGCCATGCGCGATGAGAATGGCATTATTCGCGATTCCTTCGAACAGCGTGGCGGCGCGTGTGTTCATGGTCAGTACCGTGGCTTCGAAGCCGACTTTCCCGCGGACATAGAGATCCTGCAAGTAGGCGAACGTTGTAACGTGTCCGGGCACGACTTCGTGGCTCACGAGCTGCTCGAACTCCGGTACGGAAATTTGCAACGAGGCGTTAATCTCGTAGGTGGCTTCGTACTGCGGACTGCCATCCGCTTTCCGCGCTCGCCCCAGGTAGTTCATCGAACCGGAAAACCATGCGTCCTTGATTGGCAAGAACTCAATGTTGGCCCGAGGTATGGACAAGAGATCCTTGGGAAGATAGGGCAGCAAGTTGGTCGCGGCCAGACGGTCAAAGTGGGCGATCACCGCTGCTCCCAGGGCGCGGACAGAAGCCATCGGAACGACTCGATCTCGTCGCCATGCATCGACGGCCCCGAGAAGGCCGGCAGCACCGGAGATGGAGTAACCCGCCCGGCCCAACAATTCGGCCACCCGCTCCCGCTTGGCCTCCGGCATAGAGGCTTCCGGCGGTCGACCCGTCGAGGATTCGACGCACCGCGCGTAGGGAACCGGCTTTCCCTTCCCGAGCACTTCCATGGCAAGGTCCCACATCGTGTCCAGGCAGAGCGACAAACCCTGCAAATACTGACCGCGCACACCACCGATATTCCGTGCCTCTTCGCGAATTCCAGCGATGGCTTGCGGCAGATCCACCTCACGCAGGTATTCCTCGACTGCTTGACGATCAAAGTTTTTGGCCGAAACGCCACCACTCGTGCGCACTCGTGCCGCTTCCGGAGCCGTGTAGGCCAGAGGCAATGGCTCATCCGAGAACCACGAGTCGGCGATGAATCGTCCAGTGCCAGAGGGACACATGACATCGCCACCCCAAAGCGTGTCAATCCCGAGAACTGCATCTGCGATCAATCGTCCTATCGCGTCCATGCGGCACTCCTCACTTTATCTTCGATCTTCTGCGGGAGCTTTCTTCAGAGATCCGAACCATACATACACGCACAGCGCGACAAACAGCAGCGCGGAAACTATTTGGGATACTGCATTGTTCGAGTAAAACGGCGTCTTGATCAGATCCTCGCGATAGCCGGGAAGCATTCGAAAGGCTGCGCCCAAAACACCGCCCAAAGCTCCACCAGCCATCAGCCCCGAAGCAATAATCACGCCGCGTTCCCGGATCGTTCTGCCAGCTTCTCCGCCGGTTTTTTCGGAGCGTCGGTTCAAGTAGTGGCAAAGAAATCCACCGACCAGACAGGGAGTGTTGAGTTCGAGCGGCAGGTACATTCCCAAAGCGAAGATAAGCGAGGGCTGGCCCAGCATCTCCAGAATCAACGCAATCATGGCGCCGGCGCCGAACAGTAAGTATGCGACCGGCTGATGACTCATGAATCCTTCCACCAGGGCTTTCATGATCGATGCCTGAGGCGAGGCCAAAACCGGCCGCAAATCGCCCGGCAAAGCTTCCCCGAACTGGAATGTGCGAGCCAGCATCACGACTGTGAGTCCAACCGCGATGGCGGCTGCTATGACACCGAGGAACTTCACTTTTTCCTGCGCGGACGGCGTTGAGCCTAGCCAGTATCCGGTCTTGAGGTCGGTGATGGCCTGCCCGGACACGGACAATGCGGTACACACCATTCCTGCGATCGCCATGACGAAAAACATACCGGTAGTACCGGACAATCCGAATCTCAGCAGAACAGCACAGGAAATAATGATCGTGAGCATCGTCATCCCGGAGACGGGATTGCGTGCCGTTGTGGCAATAGCATTTGCCGCCACGGCTGTAAAGAAGAATGAGAAGACGAGCGTAAGCGCCAGGCCAATGGCAATCACACTCCAGGAAGCGGCCAAATGGCCGAGGAGCATGGCGACTCCGATTGCTCCAATTACAACTCCGAGAAAAATGGCAATCATCGGTATGTCGCGATCGGTCCGTTCCTGCGTTGCGGCTGCGCTCTTGCGGAAGACCCGGAGGGCAATTGCAAACGAGCCGGCGACAATGCGCAGAGACCTGATGATGCCAAATATACCCGCGGTCGCGATCGCTCCGACGCCAACAAATCGAACGTAGCTGCGGTAGATCTGCACCGCAGTCATGTGCGAAATCGGAATCGTTGCCGGATATACAGCACTGTCAAGGTGACTGCCAATGAACCATATCAATGGGACCAGCACGAAATTGGAAAGAACACCACCGGCGCAAAGGATCATGGAGCCGCGCAAACCTATCACGTAGCCCAGTCCTAGGATGAAGCCGATGGCGTCGAAGCTGAAAACCATGCGCGCACGGTCGGACAACGTTCGGAACAAGGGGAGGAACTGAAAATCGATGTACTCTTTCCAAACCTGAAATGTTGTCACGAACACGTCGTAAATGCCCGCGATCACCGTCGCCTGCAACAGCAGCTTCGCTTGCGACCCACCTTTCTCGCCCGTCACCAGAACTTCCGCGATGGCAGTCGCTTCCGGGTAGGGAAGCATGCCGTGCATATCCCGCACGAAATAGCGCCTCAGGGGAATCAGGAAGAGAACACCAAGACATCCGCCTGCCAGGCAGATAAAAATGGTCTGCACGGGATGAGGCTCAAGCTTCAGGATGTATAACGCCGGAACCGTGAACACTGCGCCGGCTACCACCGATCCCGCAACCCCGCCGATGCCGGTGATGATCACGTTCTCCAGTAGACTTGACCGTCGCGGATAAAGACGGGCCAGACCAATCGCAAGAATCGAAATCGGGATTGCCGATTCCATCACCTGTCCGACCTTCAGTCCCGAATAAGCGGAAGCGACAGTGAAAATAACGCAGAGCAAAATGCCCCAGCCGATGGATCGTGTCGTAAGTTCTGGCACACGCTCTGCCGCCGCCACGATCGGCGGGTATAGTTCGCCGGATTTCAACGGTTGGTATGCGCTTTCGGGAAGGGACTTGGTTTCGACTTCGGCCATGAAGAGACTCCTGACCGGGGCAAACACTCGGCCGTTATCGTCGCCCCCATCGCGTTCCCCTCAGGAAAGAGGGGCGTCCTTATCAATGGGAAGTCAAACATCGGGTGCGAGACACCGCAAGGACGGAGGTCACCTTGTGAAGTGATCTTGGTGAGTCTTTTGACCTTTCGAATGATTTAGCTCGTTGGTAAGGATGTCACAATGATTCGTGTTTACCGTCACGGTTTTCTGGCAGGGGCCCGACCACAATCTACCTAAGAGGCCGACCTATGTTTGTCGTGTGTCTAATTACTGGGAGTACACGACACTCTTCTCCCTAGCTTCTGCCGTCCGAGAGCCACGATGTCCTGCGTAGGCGTCAATATCGGCGCACTGACGGTAAAGGTGGTAGCGGTTCCAGCCGACGCCAAGAAATCCAAAGTGATGGCCCATCATGGGCGCCCCTTGGAGGCGTTGGAGGAGCTGCTCGCGATGCCAGGGTTCGCCGCCGCCGAATATTTCGGTGTATCCGGTCATCTGGGCCATATCTCTGAGTTTGCCGCGATCCCTGCCTCGGGCCAGACATAGAAAACGATGCGGTCGGGTTGAACTTCATAGCCTTGGATCGAGCCCGTTTCTCTTGCAGTCTCCAGCGATTCCCGGTCTATCTCGAAACCGGGAGGCAATCCGATTTCGGCGAGCATCATCCCATAGCCGCGAAACCAAGCGGATCCCGGTTCGAATTCCGGTTCCGTCTGCGTTAGGATGCTGAGTTGCGCCTTTACCCCAATCTCATTGCACACGTTCTCGATGCAATGCACGGGATTGGGCAACGTCCCGCGGGGTGCGCTGAGCAGATTACCTCGGTGGCGTATATGAGCCTGATGGGACTGCAAGTTCTGGCGAAGGCAAACCGCAGCAACGATCCTTCCAATCCTCGCGCTCAGTTGGCCGCAAGCGCCAAGAAGGCGGTGCAGGATGGTTATGTTCAACTTGTGGATCTTCAGCAATCCGATGGAGGGTTTCCGTACTGGCAGAGTAAGGTTTCGGATCTGGCGCTCACAGCGTACGTCCTGCGATTCCTGGACTCGGTATGGACGCAATGACAGCGCCGTCTCTCCTCTACGATTATTACAATCCGGAGGCGAACGCTACGGTGGTTCCCGTACGCTTTGTCTCGCATTGAGTTCTCAATTATGCGGCGGGGTCGGCAATCGATGAGATTCCTCCCGAGCGACGGGCAATACAGAAGTTGGCCTTCTCGCGATTCGTAACTGCTAAACGCCCCAGCATCGACGAATCCTCAGCAGACACCGGCTTCCAAAATCCTGCCGCCATGCCGACTTCGCAGGACCACTCGACCTGGAAGCCGGATAGCTTCCGGTTAGCCGACGACACACCCAGAATCGGCGCACCCCGCGAGCCTCGGCTACTTCCGGATTGCTGACGATCAAGCAGAGTGTCTTCACTCATACGCGAGAAATCCGCGGCAAACACTCGCGACAGATATCCGGCACTCGCCTGAAACGTGTGTCAGATGCCGGCGTACCAGGCATAGCCTGCTTCTGGAGATGCGGAGCCCAGTCCCTTCCCGAAACCCTTCAGATTGTCGGTGACCGTCAGGTGGGTAAGGAATTTCACGTTCTTGTAGCCGAGCTGGCGAGGGAGCCGCAGGCGAAGCGGCCCGCCGTGGCCCACGGGAAGCTCGTCGCCATTCATCCCATAGGTCAGAAAAGTCTGCGGGTGCAATGCGTCGGCCATATCGATGCTTTCCCACGTGTCGGGTTCTATCGAGAAATAGACGACGTATCTGGCCTGCGGGAGGACTCCCACAACATCCAGAACGTGGGACAAAGGCACCCCGACCCATTCGGCGATATACGACCATCCCTCTTCACACTGCAGCATGGTGATCTGGGTGTGAGACGGGTAGCTCTTAAGCTGATCGAGCGAAAGCGAGGCGGGCCGGACGACCATGCCGTTGACCGAGAGCCGCCAGTCAGCGAACCCTCCGGCCTGAAGGCGCTTAAACTTGTCAGTCAGAGGCTCGATTTCGTTGGCGAATGGAGGCTTCGAAATCTGGCTCCTAGAGAATTCACGCGCTAAAGAGTGCCTGGTCAGCAGCCGCTGCGAAGCGTAGGTCAGAGTTTCGCCGAGGCCGTAGATGCCGCCGTGATCGGGCGGCACCAGTCCATACTTTTGCGCAATGCCGGCGGCCACGCCCATGGCTGAGACGCCTGCCGTGGCCGCGAGACCGGTTGTGATCAATTTTCGGCGTGACAGTTTGCGGCTTGAAAGATCGCTCATGTGCGCTCCAAGTGTATAGCGGCGCGGCCTGTGATCATCGCGCGCATGCGGCTTTTGAATCCTGCAAGACAAACCATCACGACATGGACGAGCAGGAAGAGCAGGAGAGCCAGGGAGACGAAGAAGTGAAGCGTGCGCGCGGATTGCTGGCCGCCTAGCACGTTGACGGTCGCCGGAAACGCGGAAACGAAGGCGGGGGACATCGCCAGGCCCGTCCAGATTACTAAGGGAAACAGAATGAAGATCACCAACAGATAGGTAATCCGCTGGAGCATGTTATACGACCAAGCCTCTGCCTCACCCGGCCGCTCGAAGCGCAAATGTTTAGTGATCGCGCTCGAGAATTCCCGCCATGAAAGATCGGCCCCTCGCGGAAGCAAGTTTTTCCGGAAATGCCGGGTAAATAGGCCCGAGATTAAGTACAGTAATCCGGTAAATACCACTACCCAAGCGGCTTGAAAGTGGAGATAGCGGCTCCAGCCGTTCTGGTCCGGCAGCACGTACGCGTAGCCGGTCGGCACCAACTTCCTCGAGGCAGGCATCGGAAGTTTGAACAACGGTCGGGTCAAATCGTTGCCAGTTTCGCCCCAATAGAAGCGTGGGTGAGAGATGACAATTTCACCTCCGCTGACGAGCAGGGCAAAAAAACACAAGGTGGTGATCCAGTGAGTAACGCGGACGAGGGCAGAGTGCCGCGAAGTAGCCGTGGTGGCGGAGACAGCCGAAGCAGAAACCGGAATGCAAGCGGAATCGCCCACCGGGGAATCGTATCATGTGCCGCGCACATTGCGAACGCTGGGCTAAACGCGCGGACGTCGGTTAGTACCGACAAACGCTAGTGAGGCACTCCGAAAACCGAAAGGTGGAGAAACAGATAGGCCGAGTCGGGAACGGGGATCGAAGGCCCGAACGAGAAGGAGCGGTGAGTAGGCCATGAATCTCAAAGACGATAAGCAGCAGAACATCCAGATAGAACTGGACTTCTCATCTGCGCTGACGGGTGCAGCCCGAGGTGTCAAAGGAGAAGAGACTGAATCGCCGATGGCGACGAATGAACCCGAAAACCCAGCTAGAACCAATCGATTGATGGAGGAAGTATGTGAGCGAGAGAACCTGAAGGAAGCACTGCGACAGGTCAAGGGTAATCGCGCGGCGCCACTCGGCGGAGTCAGTAGACCCCAGGCATGCATAGAAACTCCATGCGCGAGAACCGGGAGACCCCGCTGCCGCCTGCAGCGGAAACGTGGCAGGTCGATGGGAGAAAGCGATGAGCCATAAGAGCCATGTGCACGACAGCGGGGAGTCGTACAGCGGCAGAGTACCCGCGAGTCCGTCGAACAAAAGCGGGGGACCGCCAGCGGAGACGGAGGAGGGAAGGACGCTGACCAAGGAGAACGCGGGACAGCCTAACCCGAACTGGACACCGAGCCAGGGAAGCGGGCCAAGCAGGCTGGACCGCGTGCGTGAAGCAGCAAAGAGAGACGGGAAGTTACGGTTCACAGCACTGCTGCACCACGTCACAATCGAACTGCTCCGGGATAGTTACAGCAACCTGAAGAAAAAGGCTGCGCCGGGAGTGGACGGGGTGACCTGGGAAGAATATGGAAGAGACTTGGAGGGGCGATTGAAAGATCTCCATGGACGAATCCATCGCGGAGCTTATCGAGCGCTACCGTCACGGAGAGTCTGGATCCCGAAAAGCGATGGAAGGCAACGACCATTGGGAATTGCGGCGCTGGAAGACAAAGTCGTCCAAGCCGCGATAGGGACAGTTCTCAACCAGATCTGGGAAGAGGACTTCTTGGGCTTTTCGTACGGGTTTCGGCCGGGGCGCAGCCAGCACGATGCGCTGGATGCGCTGTACGTCGGGATCACGCGCAAGAGAGTGAACTGGGTGCTCGATTTGGATGTCCGGTCATTCTTCGACAAAGTCGATCACAACTGGATGATCCGATTCGTCGAACATCGGATCAGGGACAAACGTATCGTCCGTCTAATCCAGAAATGGCTGAAAGCGGGCGTGATGGAGCAAGGCCAGTGGTACGAGACGAAGGAAGGGACGCCGCAGGGCTCGGTGATATCACCAAGCCTCGCCAATCTCTACCCGCATCATGTGCTCGATCCATGGGTGGAACAGGCGACCGGCGATGTGATCATCGTCCGCTACGCTGATGATGCCGTGCTGGGGTTTCAACACCGAGAAGAAGCCGAGCGGTTCCTGGAGGAATTGCGGATGGAACTGCACCCGGAGAAAACGCGCCTGATTGAGTTCGGGCGCTACGCCGCTGAGCGCCGGCAAAAGCATGGCCAAGGAAGACCAGAGACCTTCACTTTTTTAGGTTTCACTCACATTTGTGGGACGAGCCAAAAGACGGGCTATTTCACCGTAAACCGCAAGACAAGCGGCAAACGTATGGCCTCGAAGCTGAGGCAAATTCGTGCTCAGCTGAGAGACCGGCTGCATGTGACGCTGGCGGAGACGGCCAAATGGTTGCAGTCGGTGGTGAGAGGTTACCTTCAATACCACGCGGTACCGGGAAACGAAGAGAGACTAATCGCGTTTCGAAAGGACGTGATGCGATCGTGGCTACGCCAGCTTCGGCGGCGGAGTCAACGGCATCGCTGGACCTGGGAGCGCTTTCTGGCCCACTTCAGTACCTTGCTGCCGGAAGTCCAGATCCTGCACCCGTATCCTGACGTGCGCTTCAACGCTAACCATCCAAGGTAGGAACCGTGTGCGCTAGTAGCGCCAGCACGGGTCTGTGCGGGGGGTGCTGAGCAATCGGCATTCCTACCGCGACTGAATCTCGTGGGGTGTAAGTCCCCACACCACCAATTGCCTGGGCGGGTGGTTTAGTCGTTTATGCACTCTGAAACGAGAATTTTGTTCTCGTTATATCGTCAAATTCCTGCATCCAGTGGGATTAGCAGGGATATCAAGGGCGGAGCCCTTGGCTAGTTAGGTCCTTCCCAAACTACCCCTTTAGTCGGCGACGAAGAGCGGGGCTAGCGGAACTGGCACGCGCTGGCCTTAGGAGCCAGTGGCCGTAAGGCCGTAGGTTCAAGTCCTGTGCCCCGCACTATCCCAGTGCCAAGCCGTCGCGCCATCAACGCACTTAGGACACTACCCACGGACGGTGGCTTGGCACCGTACCGCGAAAGGCATTCAGTGTGAAGAGCACTTCGGGAGGGTTGATTGGCTGTCGGAAGTAATCTGGTGCGTAACATTCCGCTTTTGTAGTATCTCCCAGATTGGCACCGGCAACCCGGTGCGAAAAAACTTGAAAAAACGAGGAAAATCTAAGTTATGAAGTTCTGCAAAGTCAGCTTGTTTTTTGCCCTGCTCGTGGCGGTTTGTCTTCCGGCTGTCGCCCAGACCGCAATGCGGGTGGACATTCCGTTCAATTTCATCGCCGCGGGCAAGTCTCTACCTGCCGGGCACTACATAGTTGCGCATGTATTTGGGAGCGACAACGTCGCATGGAAGATTTCTGACGTTTCTGATGACCATGCTACCGTAGGGTTCCTTTCGAACTCGGTTCAATCGTCGCAGGCACATCGCCCTAGCCTGGTTTTCTTGCAGGCAGGTGGAGCATATTCCCTGATCCAAATTTGGACTGGGCAAAAATTAGGCCGGGAGGTGTTCAGGTCGAAAGTGAAACAAACTCTTGTGTCCGAAGGTGTCAAGGACAAGTACGTTGAGATCGGAGCCGAGTAGCGGGACGGGCACTACTTAAGTACCTGCTCGGAACGGGCGGGTACTCCCCCCGGGGCTGGTGCCGTTCAACCGGCCTTTCAAAACCTTGGTGGACAATAGCGAGGAGACATCCATGAAATCGGCCACTTTCGTGTGGGGCGTCGCTCTGGCCCTGCTGCTGGTGGCGCCATCGCTTGGCGCGCAACCCCACGGGCAAGGTCTTCCAAAGATCACGGTGGACGTTCCCTTTGACTTCATGGTCGGGCAGGTCATGTTCCCTGCTGGAAATTACGTAGTCAAGCCGGTGGGAAGTCGAACCTTCCACTTGCAAGCCACCCACGGGCGAGCGTCGGTCAAGTTTGCGACGGGGCCAATCAGCGCGCCTTCACCTGCGGGCGCGACGCGCCTGATTTTTCTCCAGGAAAACCGGCACTACCAGCTGCGCGAACTTTGGATGAATTCGGCGATCGGGACAATGATCCCCGGACCGCAGGTGGAGCAACTGCGTACCGTTGGCGAATCACGCGTGGAAGTACCGGCGACTTGCACGGGCTGCGATTGAATCGCGAATGTGCCACGCCTGCTGGCGGTGCAGTAAAGAGCGAGAGAACGCCTTGATGGGCAAAGCCCACATCCAGCATATCGTCGGCGTGCTATTCATCCTGGCCATCCTTGTTGGATTTGCACCCGCTAGCGGCCGACAATCTTCCCCACCCTCCGGCCCTGCGCAGAGCCCGGGTGAAGATCAAGATCAGTCCCTGGAGACCTTAAAGGTCAACGTAAATGTCGTCCAGCTTTTCTTCAATGCAAAGGACAAGAAGGGCGCGCTGGTCTACAACCTTACCAAAGACGATTTCGAGATTCTGGAGGACGGCAAGCCACAGAACATCAAGTACTTTGCCGCTGAGTCCAACCTCCCGCTGACGCTGGGAATCCTGATTGACTCCAGCGGTAGCCAGGAGCGCGTGCTCCACATGGAAAAAAAGGTCGGTGGCGAATTCCTCAATGAAATCTTGCGCGACCAGGACCTCGCCTTCGTCATCGGCTTCGATGTGAACGTTAATCTACTGCAGGACTTCACCAATTCGGTGGATGTTCTGCAAACTGCTCTGAACAGCGCGCGCATTGACATTACCGGGGGGCGGGCAACTGGCACTCCTGGCCCGGGAGGCACCGTTCCCGTCGTACTCCGCGGCACGCTGCTCTATGACGCCGTGTACTTGGCCTCAAACGACGAACTGTCGCAGCAAGTCGGGCGCAAGGCCATGATTCTGCTTACCGACGGCGAAGATCAAGGCAGCCAGATGAGGATCACAGACGCGATTGAGGCGGCGCAGCGATCCGGCAGCATCATATACGTGCTGCTGTGCGCCGACCGCAGCTTCTACGGCTCTGGCGAATATTCCGGCAAGGGCAAGATGAAGAAGCTCACTGAGGCGACCGGAGGTCGCGTCATCGTCGTGGGAAACAAGTTAGACAAACTGAAAGACGCCTTCAAGCAGATCGCCGGCGAGCTGTGCAACCAGTACAACATCGGCTATACCCCGACGAACACTGCACTCGACGGCACCTTTCGTAAAGTCGAAATCCACGTCAAGGACAAAGACTACAGAATTCAGGCACGCACCGGATACTACGCCGTGCCCACGCGGAATTAGCAGCTGAAGCGGGCGCCGGGCGCCTACGTGATTGTGGGCATTTTCACGATAACTACGAAAAATCCCGATTTCACTTGTAACCGAACGGTTACAAATGTAAATGCCTGATTTCAACAGCTGAGCTTCATTCAGGATCGGAATTTCCCGAGTCGAGGCGTCTCGTTGACTACTAAAGGGTCATACGGGCAGGGGCCGGATCAACAAAGGCTAATTGTTGTTAATTCACAGCGTTTTAGTTTTTGACCCGTCTGCGCTACCATCGGGTTGGACGTGCAGAACGTTCTTGCGGAGGTCGAGGTCACACCATTCCGCGTGCGAGACTTCACCTTCGCGGCATCCGCTCCACCAGAAGAACGCCCACACCGGCCACTCCTCTTCGGTGCAAGCCGCCTTGAGTGCCCTGAGTTCGTCCTTCGTGTAAGCGTCTACGATTTTCTCGTCGTAGTCCAGTTTGCCGAGCAGTTCGCCAGCGATGAAAACCTTGTTGGCGCGGAGGAAGGTGTTCAGTCCTTGGAAAACGTTGTAAACGGTGCGGGCACCCTTGGCTGAATCGTAACGCTTACGGAGGAAACGAATGAACTGCTGGCAGTCAGCCTCGGTGATCTAATCGAGGAACTGCTTGGAGCAGGACTCCTGAAACAGGGCCAGCATCCGTTTGCGAGCCAGATGGGTCTTGACCGACTTCCCGGCTTTCACGTCATCAAGGAAAACTTCGACGGAGTCGGCCACGGTGACCCGCTTGCCGTTGGACTTCGCCACCTGCTCGGCTGCCCCGGCCACGCCGTTCAGCAGAGCCTCGCGATTGAGTTTCGCTTGCCATGCGGACAGCGCATCCTTGCCCACGTTCTCGAACTGCTGCTTCTTGCCTTCCAGCCAGGTGACGTAGTAAGCGTGGAGTTGGGATGCGTCGATCCGGACCCTCCGGCCCTTGACCAGCACCGCTCCGCCGTCGGGCCAGCCCGTGGATCGCATCGCAGGTTTGTAATAGGAACGCTTGCCGTTAACGGTCGCTGCGGCCAGCAACCTTACTCTCAGATTCGCCAATTTGTCTCTCCTCTACAGCAATACTGTGCTCCGAGGAGAGTCTCGCAAATTGTAAAGGCTAGTTGTAAAGAAACTGGTAAGCCCTGTGGAATGTGTTGCTGGCGGAGAAGAAGGGATTCTATTACCGCCGTCACCTGCAAGGGTGCGTTGCTCAAGCATGCCTCTGAACTCATCGCGCGCTCGCTGGAGATCTTTATCAGTGGGTTGGGGCCTGTCGAACATGACTGCGTTCACCGATCAGAGCAATACGATGGAGACTGCGAGTAAGGCAATTGCACCACCCTCAATTCTAGGCCGTGCGGTGGTTTTCATGAGAGATCTTGTTGAGCTGAGGCTAGCTTCTGAGCTGAGGCAATGAGGCAACCCTTCAGCCCGAGAGTATCTCCGGGCAAGCTCGGCCATAGCTTCGAAGCGAAATAACCCGCCGATCGGACTCGGACGCCGCTTTGATAGAATCCATCGCGAGGGGGAACTCAATGAACAATGTAACTGGGGTCGTCCGGTTGTTGAAGAAGGAACAAGATCGGTTGACGAAGGAACTTCGCGGGATTGGTGCTGCGCTCGCAGCTTTTGGCCAAGCATATGGAAAGGGAACTTAAGCTGCTCTTGGTTGCGTCCGCAGATAATCTTCAATCTGAGGTCGTAGGAGGATTTACAAAAATGGCCCACCTGGTGAAAGGCGTTGGAGTGTGCTCGTCCCATGAACCCCTGGCCGATCATTGCTACATTCAGTCGCTTACGAGATGTCATACCTGCTTAAGACTTTGCGGAAGGCGTGCACAATGTCTTCCTCATCCCGCTTGGTGAGGCACGACGGAATCGCGAGCAAGATGCTGCGCTCAAATAAACTATCAGCCACCGGGCAAGTACCTTTGTGATAGCTGGCAGTAGAGCCCTGATTTTCCGCCAGCCTCCAGGGCGATCCTTTCTCGTCCACACTTGTCTTATTCACCAGACTCGGGATGTTGAAATAAACATGAAGGCCCCAACTGGTCATCACAACGTTGTTGAGTCCCTGGGATGAGGTGACGATGCCTTCGGCGCGCAAAGCTTGATTGACTTGGTTGGCGACTTCAGGCGTGTCGAAAGTGGAAATCAGAAAGCAACCGGTGTCCCCCTGCGGATCAACAATCTTCCTTAGCCGCAGTTGAGGGAACTCTTCCAGAGCCTTGCGAATACGATATTTGCTGCTGTGCATGGCGGCGATTATTCGCGGCAGCTTTCGGAGTTGTACTCGTAAAATGGAAGCGCGCAGTTCATCGATTCGGTATCCTCGTCCCCACAAACACAGGGCAAGGTTGTCAAAGACGGTCCGGCCGTTGTCGTCCCGAGCGTAGCCCAGGTCGTGACAAGCAAAAGCTCGGTCGTAAAGGCGGGCGTCATTCGTGACGACGGCCCCACCCTCTCCACTGGTCATATTTTTGTTCATCTGGAAGCTGAATATCCCCATATCCCCAAATGTGCCGACCTTTTTCCCGTTGACACTTCCCCCTGCACACTGAGCACAGTCCTCGAGAAGAAACAATCCTCGCTCGCGGGCTACCTTGAGAAGTTCGGTAATGTTTGCGGGCGCGCCACTCATGTGGACTGCGATGATTCCTGTTGTTCGCGGGGTAATGGATTTCTGGACAGCAGCGGGATCAAGACAGAAAGTCGCATCGATGTCAGCCAACACCGGAATTGCGCCAAGATTCACAACCGCTGCGACAATCGAAACCCACATGTAGGCGGGAACGATCACCTCCTGTCCGGGCCCGACACCCAGCGCAGAGAGCGCAGTGTGCAGAGCTCCGGTGCCACTGCTTACGGCGATTGCGTGAGCTACACCAAGAAACGACGCGAACTCAGACTCGAATGCTTCCACTTCTCCTTGTAGATCGATACCGTAGTAGCGGAATGGCGAGCGACTTTTCAGTACACGCAGTGCTGCCTCGATCTCTTCCTCATCCATGTGGTGGACGCCTGGAAACTCCAAGGGGAGAGGCTCGGTCCGAACAGGCTTGCCACCGTCGATCGCTAACTTCTCATCTATCGTCGTAGAATTATCTTGTGTCAGCTTCATTGTGCGTCACCCATGATTGATTTTTGGATCTTAACTGCCTGTCTTGCTCTTTACCTGCTGAGCGCGTTCTCCGGCTTCCGCTTTGGAGCTCTTACTGCTCCACAATGCGGTCGTGATCGAAATCGCTGGCAACTTCAAGCGGAGTACTCGATCATGGAATTTCACGCCCATTTCCACGTCTTCGTCCTTGCTGTTCATCAGCTCGCTCACAATCTCGCCATCCGGTGCTTTGAACGCCATTACCCGCACTCCGTCGAGTGATCCGGTAGTCTTAATACGAATGTCCCCTGGGCGCACGAACTTGCTGAAGTGCGCGAGGTAATAGTAGAGGCCCGTGTAGGTGACCTTCTTCGATCGCCGATCAATGATAACCACGGGGTGCTGAACGTTCGGGTCGGGGTTTCCATGAATCTCCGACACGGACCAAGGTCCGCCCTTTTCGTCCAATATCATGTTCCAGTAGATCCAGGCGGACGTATAGACCTCAAGATCGTTAAAGATCTGATTTCCCCAGTAATCACCGTCCTCGAAGTCGAAGCGGGGAAGAGGCATCGATTTAGGGGTGCCTGCATCGTAGGCGTAGCACACCTCTGTCATCCATAAAAACAGGTCCGGATATTGACGATGCAGGTTCAGGATTTTGTCCCAGTCTTTATCGTCATATCCGTGATAAGGCGCGACTGAGACATACTGACGCGCCGCGGGATCATCCAGCACCAACGGATAATTGCGAGCTGCGTCCTCCCGGTTAGGCGCTTCACTTAACATGATGCGGGTGCGGACGCCTTCTTTCTTGAGAAGCGGGCCTACGTGGTCTCTCAGTAGAACGTCGATCTCGTTGTATGGAATCTTGGTGTAGATATCTGGCTCGTTGAACAGGCTAAGATAGTCGATGAATACGCCCTGCTTTTCGTACTCCTGGAGATAACGAAGATAATAACGAGCTAGCGCGTCGTAATATTGTGGATTCACGTCTTGATTCTTGTTCACATCGAACAACATCCAGTCAGGCGGATAATCCATCGGAGATTGCAGGACGAACCTACCGTAACGGCGAGCCAGCTTGATGAAAGTGATGAGCCCATTTGGACCGAGATCGCGCGCTATGGAGAAGTGGTTCATGGCGACGTCCCCGCGCACATCGTCATAGCTGTAGAAAGGTCCCGCTGACATGAAGTCGGTAGAGGCAATTACGGTCTTCATCGCGGAAAAGCCGGCGCCTTTCTCGGGATCGAAGAGAGCGCGCAAAACAGATTCGCGTCCACTAGGAGACAAACGGTTGAGGCAGATGAGGCCTGCTTCTAAGAAAGACGCCCCAAAGCCGTCCATCTTCTGGTAGGTAATGTCGTCATCGATCTCAAATTTCACGGCCGAGGGATCTTGATCCTGCTGGAAATGAAGAACGGGCCTCGGAGTAATGCGATCCCCTGCCTTCGAGGACACAAACCTCTTGACGTCCTGCGCGGCGGTTGTCGTGCAGGTTACCAGGAGGAAGATGGCAAACGTGGCAATGAGATATCCTCTGCTCTTCTCCTCCGCCTCAAGGCTCTTCATGCACCGACCCCTCTGTCAAAAAGTCCATTTTGTTTCGATTGACGGCAGCCGCACGCTGCTGACAACCTCAGAAATTGAACTTGAGCGCAAGCTGACCAATGCGAGGGTCGCGAGCAACTGTGATGATTCCAAAGCTTGAGCCTGGAACTCCAGCACAGCTCTCTCCAGGTCCACTCGTGACACAGGTGCCCGTGCCGGGAGAGCCTAAGCCACTCGTTGCTACAAATTGCGTGTGATTGAATACATTGAAAAACTCGGCACGAAACTCGATATGCATGCGGTCACGCACCGCGAAGTCTTTCAAAAGCGCCATATCCCAATTGTTGATTCCTGGGCCGCGAAAGAAGCGTCGCCGCGCATTTCCTAATTGGCCCAACTGCTCTGAAGTGAACAGTGATGAATTGAAATACGGTTGGCCGCTTCTCGGGTCGGTAAAGTTCAGTGGGCCAGGAGTAAAGTCGGGAGTGTCAATGCCGTTGTTGTTTGGCCCCGCGGAAGTCGTACCTGTCAGCGAGTTATCGTCAAGTTCGAGCAATGTAACCGGCAGTCCGGTAGAAAAGCGAGTGATGCCGGAGAGCTTCCAGCCGCTAGTGAGGTTGGCTTTCTTACCGAACAGACGGTCGAAAGGCAGCTCGTACGTATAACTGATGACAAAGTTATTTCTCAGGTCAAAAGCGGCTAACTCTTTGGTCTGGCCGGGATCAAAAGGGTTGACTTGATCGCCCAGGCCCGAGGCCTGATCCAGCGTCTTGCTGTAAGTGTATCCGGCCAGAAACTCAAGGCGGCCACTGCGGTGGCGAAAAGTAGCTTCTAAGGCGTTGTAACTCGCGTTGCCGATATTTTCGTAGAGACCGGTGCTGCCAAAGTCTGCTCCCAACGGCTGACGGGGAATTATTGTTTGGCCGGTGACAGTTGTAAAAGTGCCGGTTTCAGCCATGGGGCCGCACGTCGCAGTTCCTGGCGCGACTTCGCTTGCTTGGCTTACAGAAAGGCAGATAGCTGGGACTGAAGGATTGGCATTGACCAGCACCAGTAGCCTATGACTCTGAGTACCCACATAGCTAACATTCAACATTGAATAGCTGCCGAGTTGTCGCTCGAACGACAGTTCATAATGCTCGGCGTAGGGAAGACGGTTTTTGTACCAATAGCCGGGTGAACTTGAGATCGGCTCGAACTGGGCCCAGTTCACATTTGGATCAGGATTCGATGCCGAAACATTGGCGGGAGGAAACACCACAGGATAGCGCTGTCCCTCGCTGTTTCCAGTGGCTCTATCAACGAACGGAGTGGCGAACAAAGGAGGATTCGGGCTCGAATAAAACAGTCCGTAGGGAGGGTCCCCGACCTCCAACGCGTCGGTCAGATCTTCGATCGCGGTGTAGAAGATGCCATATCCAGCCCGGATGCTACTCTGTCCGCTGCCGCCAAGTAAGCGGTGCAGAGGGCCCGCGTCTGATGAGGGCGAATATGCCAATCCCACCCGCGGAGCGAAATTGTTGTGATGAGTAGGAGCCAGAGTCGATGGCACATTTGGATCACCAGGAAATACCCAGCCGGTAGGAGCGCCAGGGAATACTCGTGATTGTTCTCCCGGAATTATGGTTTCCAACTGGTTTTTGGCTTCCCACCACGAAGTGCTTACGTCCCAGCGGAGGCCATAATTCACCGTCAGCGCTGAGGTAACACGCCAGCTATCCTGCGCATAAAGTCCGAAGTAGCGGCTGCGGGAGTGGAGTGGGGCCTGTTGTCCCTGCTCATAGTAGACCGGTGCGCCGATTAGAAAATCAGCGAAGTCGAGTCCTGTTTCCGATCCATCGAATGCGAAGCTGCCATTGTTGGCGCCGTAGGCGACCTGCGTAATCTGGTCGTAATGAACGTTTCCGCCGAACTTGATGGAATGGGTGCCAAGCACTTTCGAATAATTGTCGAGCAGTTGATAAGTATTGTTGTACTGGGCCAACGGATAGGCATTGACGCCGAAACTGAAGTTGTTCAGCGAAATATTTGGCACCCCTTCAAACTGCGGCGCAATCGGGACAATCCCCAGAGTGTTCGCGCCCGTCACAAATCCTAAAGAAGAGAGCGATGGGCCCACACCCCCCTGCGGTTCGCCCGAAAAGCTTGCGAAACGCATGTAATGCAGACGAAACTCGTTCACCGCCGTCGGGCTTTGTGTGGTAATGTCGCTCAGGTTGACCATCTGCGCCCTGCCCACATTCAGAACGTTAAACCCCGGCAAAGACACGAAACAGTAGGGGCACTGCTGGTTATAGTCATCCAGAAAGTAGTACGCAGAGAGCATGCCGGCGTGGCTATTGCCATCGACCCGGATTCCACCCTTGTCGTCGCGCAGCACATTGTTATATGCGCCGGTCTCAAAAAACGGCTGGCCATCCTCGGTACTGTTCGGCGGTGGGATGTACTTAAGAAGCGCCGTCGCCGGAGCGGATATTGCCGATGACGGAATGATTGCATTCGGAAAGACGCAGCCCGTTGTTGAATTGTCGCTCGTGCATCCCGCGAAATAGTATGGTTCTCCGGGTTGGACCGGATATCCCAACTCAGAAGTAAGCACGCTTGCCCAGGATGTGCTGGTGGGTGTGCTGGTGGAAGAGACGACAGTCCCAGTCAGTGCGCTGGATACATCTGTTAGATTTCCGGTGAGGTCAGCAGCAGAATAAACTGGCACGTTGGCAACTTGCCCCTGGACCTGACGAGTTCCCTGATAATCGATAAAAAAGAAAACTTTCTTACGTACAATTGGGCCACCGAACGTGCCGCCGAACTGATTCTGCTTGAATGCCTCGCGGATACTGCTGAAGTAATTGCGGGCGTCGAGATCGTCGTTTCTTAAGAACTCAAACAGTTCTCCGTGAAAATCATTTGTGCCCGACTTGGTAATCGCATTCACCTGTCCGCCGCTGTAATTGCCGTATTCGGAGTCGAAGTTATTGGTGATAATGCGAAACTCCTCGATGGAATCCAGATTGGGAACAATCGCCGTCGTCTGATTTACGCCTTCGTTGACGTTACCGCCGTTCACCATAAAGCCGTTGGCAGTTTCGCGCTGACCACTAACGGAGAGACCGCCGGCGTTCAAATTGCCAGAAGGCGAAAGGGGTGCGTACTCTCCCGAGGTTTCTGGCGCCACGCCCGGTTGCAGTGCCAACAAGTCGGTGTAGCTTCGCCCGTTGAGCGGAAGGGACTCCATTTTGGTGCTCCCGATCACCTCGCCCATTTGCGTAGTTGTGGTTTCAATGCGGACCGCGCTACTTGAGACGGTCATTTCCTCGTGCACGCCACCCACCTGTAGACGCGCATCCACCCTCACTGCGCTGTTCGTGTCAATGGCAATAGCGGTCTGCCCAAACTCCTTGAAGCCAGTCTTGCGCACGGTGATTGCGTAAGTGCCAACCGGCAACGCCAGAAACGAATAGAAGCCCTTCTGATCAGTGACAACTACCCGCTGAATCCTGGTTTCGATGTTACGGGCAGTCACCTCCGCTCCGGCAATCACGGCCCCGCTCTCGTCGGTTACGATCCCCGAAATGCTCCCGGTTACGCCAGCGTTCGCACGTTGAAAGCTGGATAAGCAGAACAACCCAGTAAGGAGCACCGACCAGGCAATTGCATGCCAATGAATCCTTCGTGATCGATGTTCGAGATCTCTTCCGGCCGTCAAGGCAACTCGCTTTTGTGGCATAGCAGCTCTCCTGTGAGCTTTATGCTTGGGCAGCAAGAATGTATTTGCACTTACTTCATTAACTGAAATAATATGTTGCTTGATGGCCGACATTTACGCCTATTAATTCATTTATGTCAAGAAGTATTTGCGGATTCCCTGCGTTCCAGCAAGATTGCGATACAGGCAAGTTCGAGTCCCTGATAGCGAACAGCCTGCATAATTAGCGTAAATTACGCGAAACGGCTGTTCTGTTCCTTAGCGCAACTGGAACTGTCCAAAGGGCTTCGGATCGTAAAAGCCCATTGAAGGGACCGCCGTGAAAGGGCATAGATGGTGATCACGAGGAGTCTACAAAGGGCGCAGGCTCAAAATCCCGAATCCAAGTCTTTCAAGAACGAGTGGAATGTTCTACAGCTCATTCACGCGAACCGCAACATTTCGCGAATTGAGCTGTCAAAGCAGACCTGCCTCAGTGCAGCTTCCATCACCGCTATCGTCCAAAATCTGATTGATAGAGGGCTGGTTGTAGAATCCGGTCACAACTCCAGTGCTCTTGGACGAAAACCTGTTTCTTTGAGCCTTCGCGACGACGTCGGATTCCTTGTCGGAGTGGACCTGGGATCATTCCACACGCGAGTAGTAGTCACAAATATCCGAGGCGCTCTAGTCTACAAGCAAGAGTCCGAAACCGGAATGCAGGACGGCCGCGATCTTGTTCTTTCCAGAACCATGAAGAAGATCCACAAAGCAATCGATGATTCCGGAACACCGAAAAATGCTCTTAAGGGCATTGGAATCGGGCATTCAGGAGTGATCGATGTAAGTAAAGGCCTAGTACTCTCCTTTCCTCGACCTGGTCAAATGACCGAATGGAAAAATGTCCCGCTCAGAGACCTCCTTGAGCGCGAGTTCGGAGTGCCCTGCCTGCTTGAGGACAGCGTAAGAGCGATCGCAACAGCAGAAAAGCACTTTGGACTCGGAGCAGGTCTGAGCGATTTCATATACGTTGACGTAGGAATGGGGATTGGCGCCGCGATTTTTCTTGATGGCAAACTCTACCGCGGGCCCGGCGGCAGCGCCGGCGAATTCGGTCACATGACAGTAGATGAACACGGCCCGCTTTGTTGCTGCGGCAATTATGGATGCTTGGAAATACTGGCTTCTTGCGGAGCCATTATCCAATCCGTAAGAAGCGCCATCGAAAAAGGGGTGGATTCCAAAGTTCGAGAGTTAGCGCAAGGAGATCTGAACCGGATCAGTATTGAGATGATCGGGAAAGCTGCCCTGCAAAATGACAGCCTGTCCTTTCGTGTTCTGCACGAGGCAGTTTCACACATTGCCGTAGCTCTGGCCGACGTTGTGAACTTGCTGAATCCGCACGTTCTCATTTTTGGAGGAGCTTTATTCCGTTCCGCGCCTGAACTATTTCTGGAACCTTTGAAACGCACCATAAAACAACGCGCGCTGGAAAAATCAGCCAATGAAGTGCAGCTCAAGATCTCGACTTTGGGGAGCGAAGCGGGCGCCCTCGGAGCCGGAAGATTGATTTCCGAAATCGTGGTAGAAAGACTCTACCGCATCGCCACCTGAACAGTCAGTGATCTACAGTCAGTATTTGTCGGAAGTAGAAGTGAGAGTACGCGATTCGTCGCTGGTATGAGAATCCCGGCACCTTATTATCCTCATGTCGAAGCCCGGCGCAATACTGCCTTGCTCCCGCTGGACGACTGCCTCTTCAATCCGGACTGAGAAGCAGCCCTTTAAGCGAAAATCTCGTTCACCTTCTCGCGCACCTGCTGACTCCGGGAAGGCTTCAAGTAGCGCATCGTCGATTCCATGCCCGAATGGCCAAGCCACTGCTGGACTGTCCGCAAATCCACTCCGGCCCACAGGCTCAATGTTGCGAATGTTGCCCGGAACTTGTGGAGCCAGAAGTCTTCCTTGTTCAGCTTCGCTCGCTCAGAACAGGCTTTGAGATCGTCCAGGAAGTTGAGCTTCGGGCGGCATCCGGCAGTTGGGAAGACGAGGCCACAGGTTTTGTCTGACTTCGCCTTCAGAGCCTTCAATTCCTTCACGAGCTTCGCGGGGATGGGAATCTCGCGCTCCTTGTAGTTCTTCGGGCTGAAGCCGTACTCCGGCTTGTACCGAACGGTCACAGTGCCGGGAGACAGGTTGATGTCATCCCAGGAGCAGTGCATGACCTCCTGCTCGCGCATCCCAGTCATCAGGAAGAACTCGAACCACAGCCGTTCTTGCTCGTCACATGCCGCGAAGAGCGTGTCCAAGTCCTCTCGCTCGTACACCTCCGGCTCCTCTTCCACGTACCGTGGCCAGTCGTTCTTACCCGCCAGCCCGCGAATCCCGTTCGCCTTCAGAAACGTCATCACGTTCTCGAATTTGTTGTAGACGCTGCGCGGTGCCTGTTCTTTTTCGTCACGGAGAAATGCCGAAAACTTCAGCAGGTCTTTACGGTTGATGTCTTCGAGGGAGAGTCTTGGGCAGGACTCGGTGAAGTAGTTCAGAGCAGTCGTGTACGCGGCCAGCGTCTTCGGCTTCTTGGTGAGCTTCGTCTCCTCTAGGAAGTCAGTGACCGCTGCGGCTACTGACCGGTGCCCGTTCTGGCCGTCAGGCGCGATGGCGACGCCGTTGTTTCTCGCGTTCAGTTCAGCTTCCTTTTGAAGACGGCGGGCGGTAGCAGTGGCAGCGTCTTTGCCTATGGAAAGGCGGACTCGCTTGCCGTTCTCTCGCCATTCAAGGTAATAAGCCCCTTCTGAGTGTCGTTCAGGCTGGCCGTTGACGAGAACTAGCTCGGGCTTGACGCGACCGTTCGCAGACAGGACAACGGGGCAGTAGCGCATGCCCTTGCTGGTTTGGACGCGTTTGGTGAGGTTTACTTCCTTGCTCTGGGTATTCGGCACCGTTGATACCTCCGATTCAACTAGGAATCAGTGTAGGTATCACCGGCTTGCAAGTGCCAGATAACTAAGGTAATGGCGGAGAGGGAGGGATTCGAACCCTCGGTACAGGTGTTAGCCCGTACAACGGTTTAGCAAACCGCCGCATTCGGCCACTCTGCCACCTCTCCGGCGTGCGGAACTTCATTTTACCACGTCGCGTTAGTGCTCTCACTGAGCCAGCTAAGCGGTGGTGGCCGCTCCCACGGACTCCCGTCACCGTTGACTTCTACTCATTTTCGATACAAGAGCCTCAATTTCAATTAAAGGCCTCGGTCAGGGACATAATTTTCAGCGCACCCTTAATTTGTTCCAGCGTTGCCGCGGACTTTAGATGTAACGTGACTGGCTCTGCTGGAAGCAGATCAAAGTAATTATCCGAGCTTTGAACGTCAAGATCGCCGAAAGATAGATACACGCTGCGCGCTAACTTCGAGGATTGAACCGTAACGGTGTAATCATCGCCGGCTTTGTTGAGAGTTGTCTCGATCTTAGGCGCAACCGGCAATTCCAGGTCATGCGTCGCATTAAAGAAGATCAGGTTTCGGGACACTTTCTTTCCGGCTATTTCCAGGTCAAACACAAGAAAGCTTCGATGCAAGTCGGTTTTTGCCGCTAAAGATGCCTTGTCGACTGTGAGATAGATTGCATTCGATTGCGCGGGCACTTGAACATCCTTTGTTTGGTCGAGCAGAGTAGTTCCGGAGAAGTCGAGGAGACGCATGTGGATTGTGCCAGAAAGCGGCTGGAGCTTGTCGGATACCACATACACATCCACTTTATCGTCATGCAAGAAAGGAGAGATCAGCACATCGTCGTAAAAACGGCGAGCGTAATAGTGCAGCGCTTTCCAGCGGCCGTAGTAATCGATGCTTGCCCATGAGGCTACCGGCCAGCAGTCGTTCAGTTGCCAGTAGAGTGAACCCATGGTGCGCGGCCGCTGCCTGCGAAGATGTTCGGCGCCGATCTTGATGATCTCCGCCTGCTGCACCTGACTCAGATAAACGAACGAAGCGAAGTCCTTCGGCTGGCGGTACTCGCGCAACATGTAAGTGAGGATGCGTTCGTTCCCACCTTTGTTTTTCTGGTGTGCCTGCATGACGGTGGAGCGAATGTCGAAGTCCTCGGGCTTGGCGAACGTTTCAATGGTCCGCATCTCGGGGAAGGATTGAAATCCGTACTCCGTCATGAAGCGCGGGAATTGCAGGGTGTAGTCCGAAGCCGGCGCTTGCTGGTGCCATACCGCCCAGTAATGCATATCGCCATTGTGCTGATTGTCGGGAACCTCTTCGAAGTTGGCGCTGGGAGAACTGGGCGTGTAGGGCACCGGATCGGCGTATTGTGCGACCGTGCTCCTCAGGATGTCGGAGAAAAGGATCACGTAATCCTGCCAGACACGGTCGCGGGTTTCTGGAGAGATCGATTCTTTGAATTCCTGGCGATCGCCCCAGTGATGCCATCCGGTTTCAACTTCATTGTTGCCGCACCAGATCACGATGCTGGGATGATCGCGAAGACGCTTGATCTGATCGATGGCTTCTTGCCGGACGTTTTCCTGAAAGGCAACGTCGCCGGGAACCATGTCGCCGCCAAACATGAATTCCTGCCACACCATAATGCCGAGTTCATCGCAGATGTCATAGAAATCATCGGACTCGTAGTAACCGCCTCCCCACTCGCGAACCATGTTCATGTGAGCATCGCGAGCGGCTTGAAGAATATTGCGATGAATCTCTGGAGTGACACGGTTCGGAAAGCTGTCGAACGGAATCACGTCCGCGCCTTTGCCGAAGACCGAGATACCATTCACAACGAACTCGAAACTCTTGCCCCACTGATCGGGAACGCGGCGCAGTTCTACAGAACGCAGTCCTGTTTTCGTCTCGGCATGCGCTGCAGCGTCTTTACCGATGCGGATCGAGGCGGCAAAACGGTAGCGGTTTTGAGCTCCATATCCAACCGGATACCAGAGTTTCGGCGAGGGGATCCGGAGTGGAAACGAAACATGATTGATGCCGGCATTGAGTTGCAGCGTTTGGGTTCCGTCGGAGGTCTGCGGTCCAGACATTTCATCGTGAGTCAATGTGAGAGCGGCTGTTGTGGGCTTGCTGGCTTCAATATCAAGCTCTGCCGCAATATCGGCCAGGTCGGAGGTGATGCTGTGTTGGTGGATATGGAAGTTGTCAATGCGAAGCGCATCCCACGTTTCAAGACGGATGGGCTGCCAAATGCCTTCGGTCATGAAGCGCGGTCCCCAGTCCCAGCCATAGTTGTACGGAGCTTTGCGGGTGTATGGGGCGGTGGCGATGTTTTCTTCGTTTCCGTAATTGTGGGTCGAGATCGAGGGCAAAATGTAGGGCAGCGACTTGGCGTACGGAATCATTTTCTCGACGGCAGAATGGAATACGATCCGCAGGGTATTCGGCCCAGACTTTAATATCGTCTTTGCCGGGATTCGCCAGCGGCGGAACATGTTGTCGGCATGGAGGATGGACTGATTATTCAGGTAGACGTCTGCAAACGTATCCAGCCCGTCGAAAACGAGGTCGACGTGGTCGTGCGCCAGAGCGGCGGCGTCGATTTGGAATGTGGTTTGATATTCCCAGTCCGCCAGGCCGATCCATTGAAGATGGAATTCATTGTCGCGATCGAACGGGTCGGGAATGAGCTTGCTGTTCAACAGGTCGGTTTGAACTACTCCTGGAACTTGTGCGGGATGCCATTCCTTGACGTCGGATCGATCGGTGTTGGCGACGGCTCGGAACTGCCAGCCGGAATCTATGGTTCGCGAGGAAGGCTCGGCTGCTTGCAGTGGTACTGCGGCCAGAGAACATAAGAGCAGACAACTAAGAAGACAAAAACAGGTAGCCGACAGATTGCGAAGAAATCCGGACCGCGACAGTTTCATATAAGGTGCTCCTATCTCGATGAGTAAGTTCAGTGCTGTGAATCTTGTTGTCCAGAGGATTGCGGCTGAGCCGAATTGTTCTGCAATCTTTCGAACTCCTGCATCTCATGCTTCGCCTCAGCGCTCTTTCCTTGCTTCCGATAAATTCCCGCTAGTCCGAAATGCGCCTGCGCCGCCAATGAACTTTGCTTCTCGATGGAAAGAAGTTTGGTCCAGGCTTTCTCGGCAGCTGCGGAGTCGCCTTCGAGCGACGCCGCTTTCCCGAGTGAATAAAGAGTCTCCGGCATTGCAGGCATCAACTGATCGGCGCGCAAAAGTTCTACCCGCGCCTCATGCGCTTTCCCTTGTTCCAGTAATGCCTGTCCCAGACGGTAGGCTGCTTCGGCGTTTCCAGGTTGCAGCCTGACTTGTATGCGGAATTCTTCTTCTGCCTTGGGCCACTGGGAAGCGCCAGCATACACCTCGCCCAGGGCAAGGTGAGCTTCGGGCAGCCCCGGACGTTGCCGCAAGGCTTCGCTGTATTCCTTTTCAGCATCAGGCATTCGCCGCAGCACGAAGTAGTTTTCCGCCATTGCCTGGTGGGCGCGGGGGGAGTCAGGATAGGCGGCTAGTAAGGTGTCAATCGACTGCTTCGCGAGCAGACCGCTGGCACGTCCGAGGTAATAAAGGATATCTGGATCGTTGGGATGCGCGGCCAGCGCCGCCTGCAGATTTGCCACCGCCTCCGGCAGTTGGCCAGTTTGGATCTGCGCGATGCCTAATGCGGTCTTGTCGGGGGCGCGTTGCAAGTGCGGAATCGCCTGGCTGGCATATCCCTGTGCGAGCAGCGCATACCCCAGCAACTGGTGAGCCGGAAGCAAATCCGGTTTCAGCTCCAAGGCATGTTTTAGCGGCGGAATCGCGGAGCCGTAATCACCGTTCTCCATATAAGCTTGGCCCAGGCTTATGAAGCCATCCGCGAATGCCGGGTCGAGTTCCGTAACCTTTCTATACTCCGCAATAGCAACATCAAACTTCCGTTCTTTGTCGGCCGTGATTCCCGCCTGCATGTGCTCGGCGGCTTGCGGCGACGCGATCTGCCAGGCGAACCACAGAAATAAGAGTGCGCGGATCACGGCTTCTCCGGTTCACGCACTTCTAGAAACTGATCGGCGTGAACATCGTTCAAAGTTTGGTGCGTGCCAGACGGCCAATCGATTTCTACTTTTGCTTTGTCCGCCGTGCCCAGCCCGAAATGAAGGCGCTTGTCATTCGCGGATTCGTAGCTACCAGCGGTAGTGGCGAAACGCGTCTGCCCGTTCACTTGCACGCGTGCGCCAAGACCATCGCGGTTGCTGCGCGTGCCCCGTAGAGTGATCGTCAGCCAGTGCGCACTTCCACCCCGATTGAAAAAGAACTGAGGATGCGCCCCCGGGACCGTCGTCACTACGTCGATCCAGCCATCATTGTTGAGGTCGCCGAATGCGGCTCCGCGGCCAGAGACCATTGCTTCACTTCCCGAATCAACCTGCTCGAACCGGCCGTTGTGATTCAGGGCCACGAGCGTGGGTTCCAGGTAGTGCAACGAAGGATCAATAGTTTCCACGTTGTCGAGAACGTGTCCCTGGGTGATGAACAAGTCTTTCTGCCCGTCATTGTCGAAATCTTCCAGACCAATACCCCAGCCAGAGGTTATTCCCGAAAGCATGGTCACCCCCGTTTGCAAGCCGCGGTCACTGAAAGATCCATTTCCGTCATTGTGGAACACCGCGTAGGTCTGGCGCGGCAAAGTGGTCACGATGATGTCAGGACGGCCGTCATTATCGTAATCCTGAAACACCACGCCCATGCCAGACAGTGGCCCACCATCGAGGTTCAGTGCCACGCCCGCTTCGAGGCCGACCTCGGTAAACGTACCGTTGCCGTTGTTATGAAAAAGATATTGCTGCATGCCATCGTTAGCCACAAAGATGTCCGTGAACCCGTCGCCATCATAATCCGAGAAAGCCACACCGAGGCCGTGACCTTTCTTGGCTGCAATTCCCGAGCGTTGACTCACATCTTCAAATGTGCCGTCTCCGCGGTTGTGGTAAAGAATGTTGGTGGTGCGCGGAAATTCTCCGGGCGGACAGTAGGTGTGAAAATTCCCGCCGCAATCTTTGCTGTGCTGAGTGTCCCAGTCCATGTAGCGGGTCACAAATAGATCCAGCTTTCCGTCGTTATCGTAATCGAAGAATCCGGCTGAAACCGACCAGCCACCCGCCGCGACCCCCGCCTTCGCGGTCACATCCGTGAAAGTGCCGTCGCCGTTGTTGTGATAAAGAATGTTTTTTCCATAGTTCGTAACATAGAGATCAGGATAGCCGTCATTGTCGTAGTCACCGACGGCTACGCCCATGCCATAGTTTCCGTCTCCAACGTTCGCCAAACCGGCTTGCTCGGTCACGTCTGTGAAACTTCCGTCTTTGTTTTGACGGTACAGACGATTCCAGTAACGCGGGTCATGACGCTCGAAGTTTTCAGGGGCCTGCATCTGGCTGGCGATGTGCCCGCCGTTGACAAAGAAGACATCCAACAGCCCGTCGTTGTTGTAGTCAAGAAGGGCTACTCCACCCGGCATGGTTTCGATCAAATATTTTTGAGGAGTAGGGGAGTTCTGTAGTGTGAAATCCACACCGCGGGGCAGGCTGACATCGAAAATCGGTCCCCCGGGGGCCGTGGCCAACAGCAGGGTCAAGACGCAAAATACACGATACAAAGTGTTCACCAGATTACGGTTCCTTCAATAGCCCAGCATATCGCGGGAGAGACGTACCGCGAGCATTCTTCTACTCAGCATCTCTTCACTGACATGCGCGGCGAGGGTACCTCATTCGTCAACCGGGCGAACCCGGGATGTGCTCGATGAATTCTACGGCTGTCGCCGCGTCGATTCCCGTTCCACAAGTTTAGGGGGAATCAGTATCTTTTGGGATCTTATCGAGCGCTTCGACGCGATCCGCGTAATCAGAAGTTCGGCCGCGAGAACCCCGATTTGAGAGGTCCCCTGATCGATCGTCGTGAGTGGAATCGCCAACACGTCGGAGTAGTGAACGTTGCCGGCTCCGACCAGTGCAATATCGTCGGGCAGTTTCAGTCCCGCCTCCAGGATCGCCCGCATAGCGCCGATCGCAACCGGATCGTTGTAACAGAAAACTCCGTCCGTAACCGGCCCCACTCCTAGCAGTTTCCGCATCCCGTCGTACCCTGTGTCATCTCCGCGACCACCCGCGACGATGTAACTTGAATGCGGACGAAAGCCGTGCCTGGTCAGCGCTCGGCGATAACCTTCCAGCCGTTCTTCTGCAATTCCCACTTCGGGACCGCGCAGGTGACCGATGCGGCAGCAGCCTCGTTCGATCAAATGCTCTGTCGCCAAACTGCCGATAGCGCGGTTATCGACTCCAACGAAGCAGGCCCGCAGGCCGACGATAGGACGGTCAATCAGAACATAGGGCGTGTTGCGCTCTTGCACCCGTTTGAACATCGCCAGGCGATGCGGCGGCTGCGAGGAAGCGATGATTAATCCATCCACTTGGCGAGCTAGCAGAGAGTCGACCTCGCTCGCTTCCAGATCGGGATCCTCCTCAAACGATGAGATCACAATATGATAGCCGTGAGGCCTAACCGTCTGGGCGACGGCCCGGGCAATCTCGGCGAAGAAGGGATGTGCGAACTCCGGCAGCAGCAAACCGATGGTGTAAGTGCGCCGTGTCACCAGGCTGCGCGCCACCCAATTCATCTGATAATTGAGTTCTTTTGCGCGCCGCAGAACTCGTTTGCGCGTCGCATCGCTGATCCGTCCCTGGTTGCGCAGTACTTTTGAGACCGTCACCACGGAGACCTTCAGGTCCTTCGCGATGTCCATCATGGTCACGGGCATGACCGGGAAGCATACCACCGATTGGCAGGGTTAACGTTTATTCAAGTGGGAATCATGAATTTTATTCTTGACAACGGTTGTGAATGTGATCAAGAATCCGGGCGCAATCACATTTAGGAAATTTCCGCACCGGAAAGAGCCACCTATGCCAAGTCGCAAACTCTTCACGCTGCTTATCTCGTTAAGCCTGCTTATCTCTGCCTCGCTCTCTCTCTATGGCCAAAGCACATTTGGCTCGATCTCCGGATCGGTCACCGATACTTCGGGGGCTATCGTCACGGACGCCAAAGTGACGTTGACCAACTTGGGCACGTCAGAGAAGCGCACGCAGTCCAGCGGCAGTGACGGGCTTTTCACGTTTGTGAACCTGTTCCCCGGCCAGTACCGGATTGACGTGGAAAAGCAAGGGTTTAAGCACTTTGTCCGCGCCGATATCACGGTCCAAGTTCAGCAAGACACTCACATCACTTCCCAGCTTCAGGTCGGCGAGGTCAGCCAAGTCGTGGAAGTGACCGCCGAGACGCCGCTGCTCCAGACCGAATCGTCGTCACTCGGTCAGGTCGTCGAGCAACGCAAGGCTGACGAACTTCCTTTGAACGGCCGCAATATTTTCAACTTGATCACAGTTTCTCCTGCCGCCGTCGCACAGGGTGGCTCGGGCGGATCGCCAGTGGGCCAGAACCCCTTCAGCTGGGGCAACTATCAGGTCGGCGGTTCGTTCGCCAATCAGGGTGCAGAGTATCTGGATGGTCAACCCCTGAACATCGGCTACATCAATTTGCCCATCATCATCCCAACCCAGGACTCAGTTGGCGAGTTCAAAGTCCAATACAGCAACCTGGGCGCCGAGTGGGGCAAGTTCTCCGGCGGCGTCACGAACCTCAGCACAAAATCCGGCACCAACAATTGGCACGGATCCGCCTACGAATATTTCCGCAACAAGGTGCTGAACGCCAATGAATATTTCAACAAGGCGAGCGAGATCGCTAGCGGCACCAAGAACGAGCCTCCACCGTGGACGCAGAACCAGTACGGATTCCAGTTGGGTGGGCCGGTCCTCAAGAATAAGACATTCTTTTATGTGAGTTGGGAGCAATACCGGCAGCGCACGGGTTCTCCCTTTACCACTACCGTTCCTGCCGCCAACGAGCGCCAGGGAAATTTCGCCGCACTCTGCGTCTCTGGATTCGTAGGCGGTATTTGTCAAGACAAAGACGCTGCCGGAAACACCACCGATCAGCTCTACGACCCATACAGCATCAATGCGACAACGCTGCAACGCGCGCCTTACCCGAACAACGTAATTCCCACCACGGAATTCAGCACGGCCACCACCAAGATGTGGGATACCTACTTCCCGCTGCCTACGAGCGCTGCCACGGTAAATAATTTTCTGAGTTCGGCACCAGGCGGCGGCAACACCAACGAGTTCGTCGCGCGCGGCGATCAGAACATTGGAAACAACACGCACCTGTTCGGAAGATTTGCCTATTTCGGATTGCTTGACTTGCCGGTGAATCCCTTCGGCACTGGCCTCTGCCTCGACCGCTGCGCGGAAAAATATCACAGCAAGTTGCTCGCCATCGGTTTGAACCACGCTTTCACTCCAACCACTGTTCTCGACGTGAACCTCGCGGCTAGTCGCTTCGTCTACGGACGTCAGCCGCTTCTCTCGGGGTTCGACCTCACGACCCTGGGCTGGCCCTCAACTTACAACAGTCCGCCAAGCACGATGCGGACCCCTCCCACCCCTGCCTTCCCGTTCCCCAACGACGTCGGAAAGTCGCAGGGCAACAGCGCCATCGGCGATCACAACACGCAATACAACCTGAGCCCGGCGTTCACTTTGATCCGCGGCAAGCACACCATTCAGACCGGCGCCCAGTTCGAGTGGGGCTACGATAACTACTTCCAGACCAACATCGCCAGCGGCGCATTCGGCTTTCCAGGAAATTGGACCACCCAATACGCACTGGCATCAACCTCAGCCGCAGTCGCGGCCGACCCTCTTTTGGCCAGCAATCCCAATTACGCCTTCGCCGACTTCCTGCTCGGCCTGTCGCAAAATGAAGGAAGCTTCGTCAACCAGACCGAAGGCGTGGCTCAGGTTCCCGCGCAGACCAAGGGCTTGCAGGTCTATCGTGCCTTCTACGTGGACGACACGTGGCACCTGACGCCTAAGTTGACCGTCAACCTGGGTCTTCGCTATGAATTGCAGGGCACCTGGTCTGACTCCTATAAGCGCCTCTCTTATTGGGATCCGTTAGCAACCAATGCTACGGTCTCTGGCTGCGGCGGAGTGGCAGGAGATGCATGCCCGGGCGATGCTTTCCTCGTTGGAACGGGCCGGAACTCCAGCGGCAACAACATCCCAATGGATAAGAAGGCGTTCTCTCCACGGCTCGGCTTCGCCTACGGCGCGGATCCGAAAACCGTCATCCGCGGTGGCTACGGCATTTTCTACATCCCCAACTACGTTTCGTTCGGACTCAACCCCGACAACGATTTTGTGAATCTTGCCAGCACGCCGCTCCATGCTACGACGGACTCCTTCGTCACTCCGGTCGGTATGTTGGACGGCGACGAATGCTCATATAACGCGACCAACTCGGTGTTCCCCGTGAGGGGACCAAACGCCTTCGGCTGCGCACAGTCGGGTCCCTTCGGGAACTCTGGAATCCTGCCGCCGCCCGGACGCAACTTCGCACCCTTGGCGGGCACCCTGGCTCCATTTGCTGCCAACGTATCAAGCTTTGCGGCCTTCAACGGCAACCCGACCTTGGCTCCGTACTACGGGGCCACCGGACACGGCAATCCGCAATGGGGCTACGTCCAGCAATGGAACTTCGACATCCAGCGTCAACTCCCGGCGGGCTTCTTCGGGGATGTGGCCTATGCGGGTTCGCACGGCGTTCATCTGGAACAGTATTCAACTAACGTTGACCAGCTTCCTGATACCCTCTGGTCTCAGGGCGCTGCGCTCACGACGCAAGTTGCCAACCCAATGGTGGGCACGAATCCCAATCCGTCCCTGAACGGGGCTACGGTTGCAGCAGGTCAGCTGGAACGTCCCTACCCGCAATACAACGGGTTGTCTTTGGGTGGTTACGGTTGCTGCGGCAGCACTTACAATTCTCTGCAAGCCACCTTAACCCGCCGGTTCCAAGGCGGTGGCACGTTGCTGGTGGCTTACACGAATTCCAAGCTCCTCAGCAACACCGACACTCTGACCAGTTGGCTCGAAGGACCAACCGGTGGCGTTGGCGCCGTGCAGGACTGGAGCAATCTGGCGGGAGAAAGATCGCTCTCCTCGCAGGATGTTTCGCAACGGCTGGTGATCAGTTACGTTCTCGACCTTCCCTTCGGCCACGGAAAGGCGTTCGCAAATAACTTCAGCGGATTCGCGAACGGCGCGGTTTCCGGCTGGGGCGTCGACGGTATCACCACCTTCCAACGCGGCTTCCCGCTGAAGATTACCTACTCTGGCTCAACCCCGCTGGAAGCGGCAAATCTTGGAGTCGGAAACATCCGGCCTGATGTCGTTCCCGGATGCGACAAGAAATCCGGCGGCGGCCACCTTACCAATTGGTTCAACACCAGTTGCTTTGCGAACCCGCCAGATTACGGTCCGGGCAGTGAGTCGCGCGTCGATTCCACACTTCGCGGACCTGGAATCAACAACTTTGACTTCGCGGTTTTCAAGAAAACCAAGGTCTCGGAGAGAATGGGCATCGAATTCCGAACCGAGTTCTTTAACATATTCAACCATCCGTACTTCTCCATGCCGGCCACTGGCTTCGGTGGCACCGGAGTATCCAACGGATTCGGCGTGATCAACTCAACCGTTCAAGGCGGTGTAGCTTCACCTGAACGCTTGGTTCAGTTTGCTCTGAAATTTGTGTTCTAAGGGACTCTCCGGGCCAGGAAATCGCTCCTGGCCCGGAGGCAACTTCGTTTGCAAGCTCTGCGTGCTGGCCAGCGATGGCCAGCATTTATTTTGTCGAGTTCATGCGCTCCAGCCTGTCATATCCTGTCTTCCCACGTATGAGGACCCTCCAATCCATTGACTACTCCGAAGCCAGGCGGGCTGTCGATCTCATCGTTGAAAAAGCTTCGCAGATGCAAAAGGCTGTAGTGGTGGCCGTTGCCGATTCGCACGGCGACCTCATCTGTCTTGCACGAATGGACGGTGCTCCTGTTTCCTCTATCCTCGTCGCCACGAATAAGGCGTGGACCGCGGCCCGCGAGCGCAAACCAACCAAGGAGATCGGAGAAAAGGTAAGACATCCGGAAAAGGGCCACGACATTGCTTACTACGGCGATCCGAAATATGTGGGGTGGGCTGGCGGGGTTCCGGTCTGGAAAAATGGCGACGTAGTTGGAGCCGTCGCGGTGAGCGGCTTGTCGTCGAATGAAGACATCGCTCTGGCTACGTTGGGCGTGGAACTGATCGTTGCTGCTTAGAAGATTTTGAACAACTGTCCGGTTTTGTATTTGCAGAAAAGTTCCGCAGTATTCACGCTGCCCTGTGTGCATAATGAACCAGCCCTCGCACTCGGACAGACACGCGAACGCGCGAGCTCGTGTTCGTGTTTCGTAACACAATTCACTTTTTGGCGCCGCGAACGGGATTTGATGAAAAACTCAGTCGCAACTGAGGGGGATGAGTGGATCCGAAGGACTGTCCGCGCTGCGGCGGTACCGGATACATTGCCAAGCCTGTGGACATCAGTGGCAAGTCCGAGGGCATCGCATTTATCCGAGTGCAGTGCCCGGCTTGCGGTGGCAGTGGACGGAAAAACTCGATTCCACCCAATACTGCGGGCTGACCGCACGGCCTGTGGTGCTTGCGAAACGTACGAGCCCGGGGCCGTCATGTTTCCCGCCCTCAATGACGCTCCGGGCCCGACGTTCCACCGTCGTTTGGGTTGGCGTCTGAACTCCCGCCCCAGAAACTCACGTGAAACTTGCAAGATCGTCAGGCGATGCCAGCGGCTCTGCTGCGGGTTCGGCGCCGGGGAGAAGAAGCAATTTCGACTCGGTTGCGTCCAGCGGCTTTGGCGCGGTAGAGCGCTTTGTCAGCTGCCTGGATGACCGCGTCAGCCGATGAATGCTCACGGTTGGAACTCGCCACCCCGATGCTCGCCGTAACCGAAAGTTCAATGGGTGAGGCTACGCGCGAGAGCTGCCGTGTGGCGAAGCCAGTTTGCGCGCGGGCACGCACACGCGGATTGCGGCGGTCCGGACCGCGAGCCCCGATACGGCGGTCACGGCCGCGGAGGCGAAAGCTGCTGGCCTCGATGTCGGCGCGTAACTGTTCCACATGATCCAAAACGTCCCCGGCGGTCTTCCCGGAGAAGATGATGGCAAATTCTTCTCCACCGTAACGGTAAGCTTGTCCTCCGCCGGTTACGCGTGCAAGGCGCGACGCGACCAGACGCAGCACCTGATCTCCAGTGTCGTGCCCGTACGTGTCGTTGCATCGTTTGAAGTGATCAATGTCGACCATTGCAATGGAATAAGGTGGCTGAAGGCGAAGCAAGGCCTCGTGAAAGGCGCGCCGCGAAGGCAGCGTCGTGAGTTCATCGTGATAGGCGAGCAGGTACGAAGTCTCGACGATAGAAACTGTCAGGATGAACCCCGCCGTGGCGAAGTAAGCGGAGGGGATGCGTCCAGCGCCTCCAAAGCGGAGTGCTAGGAATGAAGCGGCCAAGGCCCAGAGCAATCCACTCTCCGCTGGTTTGCGGAAAAGCAGGAATCGAATGAGCAGCACAACCGCCGCGAGTGCGAAAGCTATGAGTGTGGCGAAAGGCAAGGGCTGCGGAGTTAGAGGATGGTGCAAAGCGCGCCGCGCCGTCGTCGCCAGTGAATCAGGCCGGCAGAGCACGGCAACCACGACGGACTCGACGAACAGCCACAAGGCTGGAGGCGCGATGCTGGAGAAGGTGAATCCCTTTTCCTGCGCCAGTGAGAGCAGAACAAAGTTTAGTGGCAAGAGCAAGCCAACCGCTGCTACAGCAGTGCTTCCCGGTGCGCTGCTCGCGCCATGACCGCCAGAGACGAAAGAGAAATAGGAGATTGCGCGCTCGGCGAGGAACAGAACCAGCATGGCGAAGAGGATGCGGCTGGAGTGGAATCGCCACGCGATCAGAAGGCCCGCGATCAACGCCGCGTACATGGCAAACGTGACGAGCGTGGCACTGGGTGTGACCAAGCCTGTGTGCAGCAGGATCGCGGCCGCCACAATCCAGATGGCTGGAGTGAGCAAAGACTTCATCGAAGTTTGGCCCTGGCTATCATTAAGAACGTTCGTTGCGCGAGGCGAGTCCTCTGCAGATTATCGTCTTTCGATTATCGCCGGACGGCGGGCTTAGAGTAATTGACCGAGAGGGTTCGACGGAGGCTGTGGATTTTGCTTGAAATAATTCTGATTTCGGTTTGCCGGGAAGACCGGCAGCCCCAGCGAGGATCGATAACCATCAAGGTCTATAATCCCGTGGCATGGAAAGCCGCAAGTCTGATTGGGAACGAGTAAGTCCAACCAAATTAGGCGAAGGTGGGCAGAGCGAGGTCTACCTCGTGCGAACGCCCGAGAGAACGAAACAACGTGCCCGCAGCTCACGACAATCAACTCTCACGTCCCCACCGCCATAAGCTTTACGACGGCTGAAGAAAAGACGAGTGTTAACACTCAGTTTGCTGAGGCCATTCGAGATTACACGCGTCCGGACCTACCCACAGAGCTCGGAGCGATGAAAGAGTTCAAGCTCCGAGACGACGAGGAACAGAGTCTCAGGCAGCTGCAACAGGAAATCGAAGTTCTACAACAGAATAGAGCGGGACTGTCCAAACTCTTGGGTGCGAACATAAACGAACGCTGGATGGTGACTGAATACCTTTCCAACGGGACTTTGGAAGATCATCTCTCGGAGTACAGAGGTAGCCCGGCTCTCGCGCTAAAGGCCTTCCGATCAGTAGTGAACACCATTGCTGAGCTTCATAAGGAAGGCATTGTCCACCGCGACATTAAGCCTGCCAGTATCTTTATCGGAAAAGATCACGAGCTTATTCTCGGCGACTTTGGGCTGGTTTTCGTCCCCAACCGACCGCCGCGTATAACCGCTTACCAAGGGGAGACTGTAGGAGCGGGCGATTTCATACCGCCGCCAACGTGGAGAGGCATGGGCGTTAGGCCCGATAACGTTAATACAAACTTTGATGTGTACATGCTGGGGAAAGATCTATGGTGCATGGTCACCGGCAAACCGAAACTGGGCAGAGAATATTGGGATGAGCCAGTCAACGACGTAACGAAGCTCTTCCCTAGCGATCCACACATGTACATGATTAACGTCATCTTGGAGCACTCCGTCGTTGAAAGACAGGAGAAGTGCTTTAGCTCAGCCGACGATTTGCTGCTTGTAGTGAACACCAATCTTGAGAGTATCAGGGAGGGTGGTCAACTATTGAATGACGGAATTCCAAAAATTTGCCATGTGTGCGGAGTCGGTCGCTACGCTCGGCAAACCCTCACGAAGGATGCGCCGACTTGCAGCGAATCGGTAACGTGAAGGCGGAATCTCTCAAACCTATTTTTGATGAAAAACTCAGCCCCGAGGCGAGCAAAGTTATTACAGATTCCGGGCCGACCTACCGATGGCTTTTTCGCTTTTTCCTACCGAAAAGGATGAGATCGCTAGCCACAAGGACGAACTGAGAACCAAGGGCGAACTTTCTACCAAGACTGTAGAAGGCGCATTCTCACTGTTCAAACGTGGCGTAATCGGCTCATACCATCATCTCACCGAGGACCACCTAGACAGTTACCTGCAAGAGTTCTGCTGGTGCTACAATCGCCGCCACATGCAACCGCATATGTTTGAGACGCTGGCGAAGGAACTGGTCACCAGGAAACCCCTCACCTACAAGAAACTAACCCGCGAAGTGTTCTAGAATTGCGCGGGGCCGGTCAGACTCCCGCCGCGCTGCTGGCAGCCTTAGCAATACGGGCGCAGGTGGAACGAACGGGCGCTCTCCGCTGAGTTACTTCAAGCAACAAAGCAGAGGTCTGGCCCCGGTTCAACGGGAGAAACAATGAAAACCAGAGAAGCCGAGAAAAATGGATGGAGATGCCCCGCCTGTAATGGCAAAACCGCTCAAGACTTAAAACATCGTGGCTTTGTTCGGCATCTTGAAAGATTCCGGCCAAAAGACCCGTCAGTTCCTAAAAATAAAGCGGGCAAATGTCAATATAACCGTAAGTATGCTCGGTAGGTGATTGACTACGCCGCCGAGTTCTTCCGCTTCTTAGGCTTTGGTTTCGCTACCTTAACTTCTGACTTGGGCAGAGGCGGGGTCGCCAGCATCTTGCGAAGCAGGGCATCGAATTTCTTCTTGTCTACTGTGATTTCTTCGGGCATTTATCGTCCGCGAGCTTCCTTTTCTCTGCTTCGATCCAAGCCTCAATCCGTTGTCGGATGCCACTATCAGTACACTCTCTGCACACCTTTTCCAGTCTTTCAATCTCTGCCCTGATTATCGCCTCGTCCCCGCGTGAAAGCATTCGGCATTATACTCTGTACAGAACTGTACAACCGATGGCAAGATACTACGGAGTTAAATGCAAGTTGTGCGGCGAGACTATCGCACTCGGTAGGTGCGATCCTCACTCGCAGGCTACTCGGACTTTCTACACAACACCGCTCGCGCCCGTTCCATGCAAAGCTTGTGGCGGCAGCTACCTGTACGGCTCGGATGATCTTTTCGAGTTTGAGGGAGCGGATAGCACGCCACTATTTGATCCTCACGAAACGTCAACGTAGGCCAATACATTCCATTTTCCTCAACTGGAAACTCGTGATCGGGTGTCGGTCACCATTCATTTTCCCTTTCCTCCTTTGCAATTAGCTTATTAAAACGATTTAGTAGGCCGAATCCAATCCTATGCCAAGTGTATAATTATTCAACTAATTCTTGGGGGGGTGGCGGAAAATGTCCCAATCACCCCTCCCGGCTTGATATAACAAACCTATAAGCTAAAACTTTAAGAAAACGAGGCGCGGCCCATGGGCCGCGCTTTTTCTTGTGTGCCGAGCATGTTCGACAGCTCGAGGGTGAAAGTCCCTTTGACAACCTGATGGAGGTGAAGTCATAGCGAAGCGCAAGGGTGAAATAACACTCGCCGCGAGGCGGGGCCTGAAAGAAGCGTGGAGCAAAGGCGCGAGCCGATGAACAAGAACCGGATAGGAGGCCTAGGGTGGCGGGCGAGCGGGCAAGTAATTGCGAAGCCCATATCCATCAAGCTCACGGGTGGTAAATCCGGCGGTTGCGCGTCGAAGGCGGTCGAACTTACCTGGGGAGATCTGCGGCATGTTGTCCCGCCTCAGTTGGAACTGGAGAAAGCGTTCCTCCGTTAAGATAACGGAGCGAACGTATGAGGAAGGAACGGAAGCATTTCACACCAGAAGAAAAAGTAGCCATCTTGAGGCGGCATCTTGTGGACAAAGTACCCGTCTCGGAGCTGTGTGAAGAATTAGGCCTGCGGCCAACAATGTTCTATCGCTGGCAGAAAGAACTGTTCGAGAACGGAGCCGCCGCTTTTCAGTCTCAAGGGCGTCCCCACCGCCAAGTGGAGGAGAAGCAGAAACGGATCGAGTTCTTGGAGAAGAAGGTGCAGACCAAGGACGAGGTCCTGGCTGAGCTGATGGCTGAGCACATCGCGCTAAAAAAAGTCTTGGGGAACTCTAACCGGGATCTGGGTGCCGCATGATGTACGGGATCTAGTCGTGGATTTCGTCCGGCGCTGGTCGGAGAAGGCCGAGATCGGCGTCGGACGGTTCATCCCGTGGCTGGGCGTGACCGCCAGCAAGTTCTATGACTGGCGGCAGCGGTACGGGTGCGTCAACGAGCACAACGGTTGGGTTCCCCGTGATTTCTGGTTGGAACCGTGGGAGAAAGAAGCAATCATCGAGTTCCATCTGAAGAACCCGCTGGAAGGTTATCGGCGGCTGACGTTCATGATGCTCGACGCTGACGTTGTGGCCGTCAGTCCGGCGAGTGTTTGGCGGGTGTTGAAGCAAGCTGGATTATTATCCCGGTGGAAGAGCAAGCCATCGCGCAAGGGAACCGGTTTCGAGCAGCCGCTGCAGCCCCATCAGCACTGGCATATCGACATTTCCTACATCAACCTGAGCGGCACCTTCTATTACTTGTGCAGCATTCTGGATGGATTCAGTCGTTTCCTCGTGCATTGGGATCTGCGTGAGTCTATGCGAGAAACCGATGTCGAAGTGATCCTGCAGCGAGCCAAGGAGAAGTACCTGGAAGCCAAGCCGCGAATCATCTCCGACAATGGCCCGCAGTTCATCGCTCGCGACTTCAAGGAGTTCATTCGCATCTCGGGCATGACGCACGTCCGAACCTCCCCTTATTATCCACAGGCGAAGGATTACGCTTCATATTGCACCTCCTTGGTACGACCCGGCATTATCTGGTCGGTCAGTGATCTTCGGGAAAATTTGAGACCCTGAGCTTTCTTTGGAGCATCCTCGCCTGGGGGATCGTACAAATAGTCTCCTTTGTCGTTATAAGCGTGGCCGCGAAGTAGTCCGTGCACACGCCAGATTCTTATCGTCGTCCGCGCCACGCCAAGTGCTTGGGCCATCTCTTGCGCCGTCACCATACCGGCTTCGCGTAAGCGATCATAGCGTGTTTTCAACGAATAGTTTCTCTGGATCCTAGCGATATAGCGACCGGTAAAATTGTGGCCTTTCCCCGATCTCAAACCGCGCTTGTTAAGAATGGCGGCGACTTCTCGGTAGGTATGATGATTCAGTAAGTCGTCGATCGCAACTAGGACTGGTGGACTGGTCGTCCAGTTTTCCCATGAGGTCTGTGGTAATGGAAGGACAAGGGTCTTGTCGGCGCCCCCACGCAAGCGAACGTGGAGGGTAATCTGCTCGCCACGAAGGAGGGTGACATCTTCTAGTAACAACCGAAGCATGCGTTTGCGTTCGCGGTCGGGTGTGTTGGGATCGCTCCACAGCCGGGGAAAGTCGGTGGCCAGCTGAAGGATCCCTGCCCGCTGTTCTGCAGTGAAGATCTTGCTATCTTCTTCGCGTTGGCGCTGATACTTTTCTTGTGCCTCCGTCAGTGCTCGCAGCTTGTGGTTCCAGTCGGCCTCCAGGGAATCGGCCACTAAGCGATGATCGGGATCAACACGCAGGAATCGTCTTTGGGCGAGTTCGGCTTCATATCGGGCTCGTTCGACTTGTTGCTTCCGCAGCCGATCCGCCTCCTCCAGTCTTGCTTGGAGTTCCTCTTGAACCATCAATGCAACTTCCAGTGTGACTGGGTTGAGCAGGTCGACTAAAAGATTACTTACCGCTTCGTCTACTTGCAGGCCAGGAATCTGCTGACAGATTGGTTCGGCGTTTTCGATGCCTCTGCGTTGGCAGAGGTAGTCCGGACATAGACGCCCGTAACGGAAATGGTAGCGCACCGTCATGCGCCGACCACAGCGCCCGCAAACAATCATTCCTTGTAGCAGGGCGGGGCCTTCGCGTGCCGGACTCCTGCGACGATCGCCTCCCACGGCCTGGGCATTTTCCAGCAATCGCTTCTGGTTCTGTTCGTATTCCTCCCAGCCGATATATCCCGCATGGGCACCTGGAAGAAACGTGTGCCATTGATCCGCTGGGACGCGCTCCAGGATCGGGTCGCCGTCAACCGTTTTCCTCGTGCGGCTCCTGCCATAGACGAACGCTCCAGCATAGCGTGGGTTATGGAGGACACGCAGCACCTGGTTATGCTGCAGTTGACCCCACAGGACATCTCCTCGGTTCGGCCCGCAATGAAGGTGGCGGGGAAACAGTAGTCCTTGTTGCCGAAACGTCTTCACCGTGGCCATCGCTGATCCCGTTCGGCGAAACGTTTCGAACAAGGAGCGCATTGCTTGCTGGACCTGGCGGTCGGGATCGATCACCAGATGATCTTCGTTGTCGTAGACGAACCCAATCGGCGGCCGTACCCACAGTTCGCCACGCTGGGCCTTATTCAAAATGCCACCCTGCAGCCGCGCACGGAGTACGTGCAACTCGGCTTCGCTCATAGTTCCCTTCAGCCCGAGCAACAGGCGATCATTGAACTGGGCAGGATCATAGATACCGTCTTCGTCCAGAATGAGCGTATTGGTGAAGGCACAGATCTCCAACAGCCGATGCCAATCGATGGAGTTACGTGCCAGTCGCGAGACTTCTAGCCCGAGTACGATCCCGGCCTGCCCCAGGCTAACTGCCGTCACCAAGCGCTGAAAGCCCTCTCGATCCTTGACCGCCCCTGACTCTCCGAGATCGGAGTCGATGACCACGATTCGGTCTGGTGCCCAACCGAGTGCAACCCCCTGCTGCTTCAGAGCGTACTGACGTCTGGTGCTCTCCTGGTTCTCAAACACCTGCCGCAGGGTGGACTGGCGTACGTAGAGATACGCATCTCGTTTCAAATGGCTGGAGCTGACTTTCTGATGAGTGTCGTAAGTCATGAGATCCTCTGGGAGCGCTGCAGTACCATTCCGGTCAGTAGCACTACTATTTCCGCCCGGACGCCGGAGGGCAGAGGCTGTTCGGCGTGCGCGTGCTCTGCGGGTCTTTGCGGAACGAGTTCCAAAAGGCGCCCACAAGCTTTTACCCATTCCCACATTCCGCGGCTCAGCAACAGCGCTAGACCGGATCCTGATTTGCTGCCCCCGGTACCACCAAGAAACTGACACCGCAAGTCCTCGTAAGCGGTGATGAGCGGGTCGCCAGCACAGGCAAGGACGGTCGAAACCGAGCTTACGGTGTTTTTTTTTGACGCTGCCATTGCCGCGTGATACTGCGGGGATGTACGACAATATCGAACTTCTCCTTCACCGCACGTGCCAGTTGCTTCAGCGACTGCGAAGGATCTGCGGTCTTGGTCTGGGTGACAAACTGCATTACTTCGCTGGTGAGTTTGTGACCTTGTCGTGGTCCACGTCGCTGTGGGAGCAAGCCCGCTAAGCCAGATCTCCCGAAGGCCTCCTGGGCTTGATAGAACGAAGGACGCGACAATCCGAAGCTGCGCGCCGTCGGTTGAATGGCCTGCTTGTCGACCCGTACTTGGCGCAGCATTTCGTATTTGACCTGAAGCAAATCCTCGGGGTCGAAAAACTCCTGATTGCGAAACAGTTCGTGAGCCACATCTTGCGGGCGGGGGTTGAGGGCACCTTGCTGGCGCAAGAACTGGCGTTTGGATGTTCGGTCGGAGTGTTTCGGCATCGGCCTCTCCAAGGAGGAGGTGTGTAAATACAATCATGTCATATCTCGGCATGGCGTCAAGCCTCTTATGTTGGTTATTTACCTGAAGAACCAACGAAGTATACATAACTATATCCATGCAGCCTCCAGTCTTTACGGATCGGCGTCCAATGCGGTATGACATCATTATCATTACACAAGGAACGTAATTTCCTTTACACGCCAAGCCCGCCCTCACGCTGACACCTTGCGCAGTAGCTGCACCAGTTCCCGCAAATCTTCCGCACGGAATGCCGATCGGCCGTTTGCCACAACAATGAACGGATCGGGTGGGAGAAGGTCGGTCCAAGCCGCTGGCAGGGCGACCAGCCGTTCTCTTTCATCGTGGAAATAAACTCGGTCCTCGCCCCAAGTCTGCTTGTGGGTTAGCAGTTCAAATTCGCGTCCGTACCAGGGATGATGGGGATGAATGACACGGAATCGTTGTCCTTTAAGGTTACGTTGTGGCGTAGTTGACAACTCACGCCAACGGCAAGATTGAGCGCTGGCACAAGTCGTTGAAAGGCGAGTGCATTCGGCCGGGAACGCCGCTGTCGCTGGAAGATGCACGGCGCCTGGTAGAGGGTTATGTGGAGCATTACAACAACGTTCGCCTGAACAGTGCCATCGGCTACATCACTCCAAAGGACATGCTCGCCGGGCACCAGCAGGAGATTCAAGCCGAGCGGCATCGGAAGTTGGACGCGGCGAAGGAACAGCGGAAGAATCGCCGCCAGGGGGCGGCGTGATGGATGAAACGGATTGCTCCCGTTAGCCGACAATGCAGAATTAACACAGCGGCAAGGCCAAGCATATAGTCAACGAAGCGAATCGCCGCGCTTCCGTGAGGAGTCCCTGCATCTCGGTATGCGCGCGGCGGTGGACCAGGTCCTCTAGCGTTCGGCAACGCGCGGCTCACTGATAGGCGCGCCGGCCGGCGATGGTTGTTTTGCCGGGAGGAGTGCAAGCAGCGTGACTCCAATCACGCCAAAGATCACAATGTCCTGGGGGCTATCCTTCCTGTGCATCCCGTGCGCCACGGCCTGCGCCGACATGATTGTCATCGTGAACCCATGGGCAAGGCTTGACCACGCCCCATAGGCGATCATCAAGCGATGCTTGGCCGGCTGATTAACGGCCACCAACAGACAGACCCCAAGCGCCGTGTTAAGGCTCAGGAACATCGGCATGACGTCACTATGCCCGCTAAGCCACCTAGAGTGCCACAGATCGTCGAACAGGAGATAGCCCCAAAAGCAATAAAACAAGCCCACCAACACCAACACTACCTGTAAGGCGCGCTCACGTTTCATACCGTCCTCCGTTTTGTGCGATGCAAGGTTATTACCACCTTTTTTACTTCAGATTGTGCGATTGTCAGCTGTGATGCGTCCGATACTGGAACCCTGCGAGCATCCGCAGTGTGAGCAGAATGCTTCTCCCCCTCGAATAGGCTTGCCACAGGAACTGCAAGGCCCAAGGAGAGGCCCTCGGAACACAAAATAAAGGATGAATCCAATCAAATTGGGTATGAGGAAAGCGGCAATCACCCAGGCCCAAGCAGGCATTTGACGCCTTTTTGCGTCCCCATAAATATATCCGAGGGCAAGGAAAAAAGCCGCGGTGAAGACGCCAAACGTCAAGCCAAACCAAAGCGCTTCTGGCATGGTACTGAGAAATCCTTTGGAAGCAAGTAAGGAACGGCCCTGGCTGGAAGCAAAATAGACTACCCAAATCGGGATCGCCAGTGCTGCGATGACCATTGCAGACCTGGGTAGAACATTCCGTCTTGCGGTTCCCAACAAGACAGCCGCAACTACAAGCCCGGCCAAGAACGCTATCAAAAGCACCGCCGATTGCTGTGTCATGCAATACCTCTATTCTCACCAGGCGCCGCGAGCAGACGTAAGGCCGAGCAAAAAGATGGCAGCAGCCAAAAGACGAGCACACCTGCCTGGACTTGAGCAGTGTCGAAATGCATTGGGACCGTCAGGAGCTTGGCCACCTGGTAGACAAGTGCCGATCCCACAATTGACATCGAGAGCGCTACAGCAAATGCAGCCCAGACCTTGAATTGCACGTTGTGCTGGCGCATTGTCTCGGTATGATGCGCAAGAATCTCACGGACCTGGGCATTCGAATCTGGTTCACTCGTAAAGGTGAATTCCCGCAACCCCCGAATCGTACGCGCAGTTAGCTCGAGGTAGCGCTTGCAGCCATCACAGTCGCGGATGTGGTCATGGATGAGCTGTCTTTCGCCCTCTGAAACCTCTTCTACGAAAGACCTGTCGATAAGCTCGCGAAATCTCTTGTCACCCTCCATGCGAATCACCCTCCTCAAATGCGGATCTCAGTGCTGCAAGACCGCGATAGATTCTGGACGTCACCGTTGTAGTAGGGGCGCCCAAGACCTGAGCCATCTCCGCAAGAGACAGGTCTTCTTGAAACCTCAGCAGCAAAGCCTCGCGATACAGCGGTGGCAGAATCTGCAGCCGGCCGGCCAGACGCATTGCGTCTTCGCTTCGGGCCGCGGCTTCGAATGGGGAAGGATCGGAAGAGGGTAACAGCAGCATTGCATCGCGATCATTTGGCAAGGATACTGTTGCCACCGCTTTTCGTTTTTTCCGGAGGTAATCTATTGCCAAATTGCGGGCGATCGCGAATAGCCATGGATCAAACCGCTGCCGCCCGTTGTACTGGCTGCCCCGTTGCAGCACGCGAATCCAGGTCTCCTGCGCAAGGTCCTCCGCATACTCTCGCCTCCCGGTGAGGTATAGCAGGTAGCGCACCAGTCGATGCTGACAGCGCTCCACCAGGTCTGCAAGAAGCTCCATATCCCTTTCACGTAAGCCTCGCGCAATCTTTGCCGTTTCGGTTTCGGCTGTCGTATTCAATGTCATGGGAAGAGCCGACATATATCCTGTATACGATCAAACCCCGGCGGATTACTCAACTTTTGACCGAAAAATCACGCTAAGACTTGCCTCGGACGGATATCGGATCAATGGGCGGCAAGGGCCTGACGTGTACAACTCGTTTATTGGCAGACCCCAAATAGCATAGATAGTTGTCGAAACCAGGCGATCACAACTCACGATTCGGTTCTGGCCGGTCTGGGTTCCGGCGGAGTCACGGGCAAACCGGATGTTGAGAAACGGCAGCTCGTTGCGGAGTTACAATGATTTTGCCGGGCGAAACGGAAGCGGGCACTGCGGGGACGCAACCATGCCGAGGGATATCCCGGTGGGCTCATCGAGACGATGAACGGGGGCGTGAGAGCTCGTTCTTGCGCCGCCCAACCTCCATCGGATCGAAAGACCCCATGCCTTGAAAATCCCCGCCCGAAGGGCGGAATACTCACTAACGGAGAACGTCGCTTCTCCATTTCAGGCTGAACCAAGACATTGTCACAGAACGTGACTGGAGATGAAGCGAACATCGCGATCGTGCCGCAGAAGTCACGGCCCGGCAGAGCCCGTTCACGATTGCCCCCGGCTTCGGCCGCCTCTTGGGAATCAGTCGGGCGGGCTAGGATTTGCTCATAGAGTCGGTGCCGCCATTGACGGCGACTGGCAGACGTTGTTCCCTGAAACGCCGCAACGTTTTTTTTAAAAAATCGATTTCCATCGCCTGCTGGCCGATCTTACGTTCCAGCTCAGAGATCCGATCGGCATTGAGTTTGCTTTGCGGCTGCGCACCCTTGCCAGGAAACGCCAGTTCGCCTTTCGCGCGCCACTCGCTTCTCCAAGTCTCCAACCGCTTGGGACTGAGCTGATACATGCGAGCCACCTCCGCCACACCTTTTCCGGAGTCGATCTCGCGCATCGCAGCCAACTTCAGTTCACGGGAATACTCTTGTCGGGGCACCAGCACTGTTCTCCTCCATTCAATGTAGCTGGCCCCTTAATCGCCTGTCTCACTTTTGGGGTGCACTCCAACTCTCTCCCCTATGCCAATTGCGCGAAGATGAGGCGCGGATGACATGGCGAAATGCGAGGGCTTCAAGGTGTTAAAGCCGTGGGAGATTCGTCCTCTTACGACATCGGCGTGGAGTACGGTCGACATTTTTTCCGGATGCAAGTGAAGTCGACCAGCTACCAGATTGGTAACGGTTATCTCTGCGCATTCAAACCCAACCGCAAAGGCCGGCGATATACAACAAAAAGCGTAGACTTCTTTGCGGCGTACGTAATCCCGGAAAATGCGTGGTACGTTCTCCCCTCATCCGCTGTGCTGAAAACCAAGAGCAACGACCTGATGCTATGTCCCGTGCGGCGACCAAAGCGAGATCTTTATCGCTACGAGGGCTACCGGGAAGCATGGAATCTGCTGCGGAGCCCGACGATGCACGTGTAGTTCGCGACGGATGAACATCTGTTTGTGCAATACCCTGTCATCCTGAAACAGCGGCGTCCTCGGCTTTGCCGAGGACTCCCAACGAAGGACCTATGCAAGCTGCCGACAGCGCCGATGCTGCTGGCGGATCCGGCGCTAACGGCGAGTACAGAGGTCCCTCGGCCCGCACAAACCGCGGGCCTCAGGATGACGGGATATTTGGACCATCACTTGGGAAGGCTCTGGAGAAATCCTTCGAGTACGTGGTTGAATTTCTCCGGGTCATCGACGAAGAGGGCGTGGCCGTCGCCGTCGAAGCGCTCCAGCCGGAGCTTGTCGCCGAGCTTTGATTGCAGGAAGTCGGCGCTCGGCTGCGATTCAGGTTGGTACATGAAGAGCACCGGTCGATTCATTTTGGCGAGGCCCGGCGTGAAATCCTTTACGGCAAGCATGTTGTAGATGAGTAGAACCGCGGTATCGGCTGGGACCTGGGTGGAGGCGTCGATGATGCGCTTCAGGTAATCCTCCGGCTGCGGCTTCTTGAACATGCTGCGGACGAAACCGTCGGCTTGTTTCTGGCGATCCTGTTGGAGCTGGTTCATCCATCCCGAGATGGGGACGAACAGATCGCTGGGCTTGTCCGTCAGATAGCCATCCACCAATACTAAACCGGCAATGTTATCGGCGCCGAATTGTTCGACATATTTGATGAGCTCCCCGCACGCCATCGACCAACCGATGAGGACCGGTTGCTTCAGGCCAAGTTGATCGACGAGTTCTTTATAATCGCGGGCGCGGGTTTCGGGCAGGTGGCCGTAGGGTGGTTTGTCGCTCTCGCCCTGCGAACGGGGATCGACGCCAATGACGTGGTACGTCTTCGAGAACTCGTCGATTTGCTTCTGCCAGATCCAGGCCGGCATTGTCCAGCCGGGAATGAAAACGATGGGCCGGCCGCTGCCCACCTCAAGGTAGTGGATCCTGACGCCGTCGGAAGTCTTGAAAAAACTGCTCTTCGTCGTCTGCGCTCTGAGACCCGGCACGGACACTAGGCACAGCAGGATGACGGCTAGTCTGGTTCTCATGTGCTTCTCCTTAATTCTATGAAGCTGCAAAATGTGCTCGCTACGCGTAGAGGAACGGGCGGTATGCGTGGCTTCTCCAGAAGTAGGCGAGGATGATTACACTTGCGATTGCGGCGTACGCACACCACAGCGAGGTGAAGGCGTAGCGCTTGACCTCCATTACAACCAGGAGAATCGCCAGGTTTGCCGCACCGAAGATTACCATCATCCTGATCTTCGAGAAAAACAACGATCCGCAGGTTGCAATCACATACAGCAACGCAACCGCTGTATTATTGGTCGCTTGATTGATGTACACGATGCTATTTCTCCTGATGTAGAGCTGCAACGGGTACGCGGTCAGCGCCCATAGGATGTAGAGCGTCGTTGCTCCACCCAGCACGAGGAACGGGAGCATGCGCCTGCGGCTCTTCCGATTAGGCTCGAACAGCAGCACGCTTAGCGGCAGCAGGAAAGGGAGCAACCCCTGGGCATAAAGCATGAATGCCGCGCCCATGTTGTGCGCCACCGCAGGCGAGAGAATCCCATCCAGTCCCAGCCAGACGAATCCCTCGATGAACTGATGAATGGCGAATAGCGTGGGCAACGCCGCGAAAAGCAGTTCGCGTCGGTGCTTCACTTTGGTCAAGGTGACGACGCCGACGGCGCCCAGAACTCCGCTGCCCACAAAGTTCGCTGTTGCTGAAAAACACACGGCTCGTCTTCTCCGTTGCGAGGATTGCGCCTGTCATTGCAGAACGCAAAACATTTCTTACGATGCAGCAAGGAGCGCGGGCCTCAGGATAACAGGGGGATGGACTGCGCTGCACTCCTCCTGTTTTGACACCGCGCTCTATTCCTGCACACACTCACTTTCGTGCGGCTCAGTTTCGGTCTCAACTGACCCATCTCTAACTAGAATCGGGCTGTGATTAAGGCCTCCTTATGAGAATTCTTATTGCAGAAGATGATGCGGCTCTGCCGGGTTTGTGTGCCAAGGGTTGCAAGCGGAGCACTACGCAGTGGATGTGGCCGAGGATGGGGAGCAAGCGCGGGCGATGGGGAGCGAGGTCGATTACGACCTGGTGATCCTTGACCTCAATCTGCAGCGGCTGGACGGAGTGGCCGTGTTGCGCCATTTGCGGCTGCGGAGGCCGAGTCTGCCAGTGCTGGTGCTGACGCTGCGAAGCCGCGTGGAAGATCGGGTGCAGTGTCTGGACACGGGAGCTGACGATTATCTGCCGAAGGCATTTTCTTTCGGTGAATTATCCGCGCGCATCCGTGCACTGCTGCGGCGCAGCCATCTGCCTTCGGAGTCTGTACTGGTGGTGGAAGATCTAAAGCTGGATCGCGTGGAACACCGCGCCGAACGCGCCGGGCGCCGCATTGAGCTGACTTCCAAAGAGTTTTCGCTGCTCGAATATCTGATGCGAAATGCCGGAAGGCAGGTCTCGCGCGCCATGATCATCGAACACGTGTGGAACCTGACGTTCGATACGACCACGAACGTTGTGGACGTGTACATATTCGGAGGGGTACAGAACGCGCAGTCCCTGCGTGGAGCTGTAGTTAGCCTCGGATTTCACCATGTCAGTGACATTGCCATGTCGTGTGGCGTGTTGAATATGCTTCCGAGCGACAAAACGAGCCTGGATCCAGTGGTCTTCTGGGAGCATTCCCTCGGCTGCGCTCTGGTTTGCCGCCATATCGCTTGCAAAATCAATTTTGCTGATCCCGGGAAAGCGTATCTTGCTGGTCTGCTCCATGACTTGGGAATCATCGTGAATCTTTGGGTCTTACCCAAGGAATTCCGTGCCGCATGGGAAATCGCCAAAGCGGAAGGAATTCCTCTGCATGAGGCGGAACAACGGGCAATGGGACTCACCCACTGTGACAGCGGACGTCTGCTCGCTGAACGATGGCAACTCGCACCCGAACTGGTCGAGGTCGTGACTTATCACCACTCCCCCGAAAAGTCAGTCGAACACGCGGGATTAGTCGCCTTGGTACAGTTGGCAGATTTGCTTTGCCGCATGACGGACTGAACCACGGCTATGTGGAAGAACGGCAAGTGAACCTGGCCGAAGAATCCGGTTTCGCGCTCCTCGCCAAACATTCCACGAGGCTGAAGGATTTTGACTGGGCGCGCCTCACCTTCGAACTGGATTCCTACATGGACGAAGTCCACAGCTTGGTCCGGGCTATTTATCGAACGTAACAACGCATGCAAACATTCGCCGGTACGCGTGCGCATCGTGGATGACAGCGCATTGCGCGTGCACTTTCCCGGATGGTCGGTTCTGCCCCCGGCCTATTGGTGGTAGGTGCGGCAGGGGCAACGAAGCTCCGACCCTCGATGTGCAGTTGACGACTCTGGCATGGGAATCCAAAGTGTTTCACTCCTGAACCACGTTTCTTCTGTAGCAAATCAGTTGCCATCGTTGGTTGCTTGTGCAATGAACTCCAAACACGAGAAGACCAGTCACTTGGCGCTGCACGATGCAGTGGTCGCATGATACCGAACTGATGACAGTACCGCCCTTTCCGGTACGCTTAGGATAATCTCGTTCCGATTTGGGACATAGGACCGTGGGGAGTTACTCTGAGTCTACTTAGGTGCTGTAAGGATAGTACCGTTGGGATCCAGCAGGAGTTTGTGGGTTCCTGCTGGTGCAGACAAGTGAAACGAACTTTCCGTGCCGTCGGCAAAGACGCGGCCTATCAGCACTGGAGCTTTGCCGGATAAGACTGCGTATATAGGGACGGACGTCACCAAGTTATCTCCGGCATCGTTTTGTCGTATGACCCCAGTCACGGCCACACCGTTCGGCTTCGCTGCGAACTTGACGCTCTGCAATTCCAACCTCGGCAGCGAAGTGCCGTTCACCCAACCATCCAGGAACCAATCCAGGGAAGCTTTCCCCTCATATCGCAACGATGGCGGTAGATCTTCCGCAAAAACATCGAGCAGTTCGCTGGTGGTGATCGCTTTCCCTTCATAGCGCTCGCGAAGCTTTCGTAGAGACCGCACGAAAGGCTCCTCCACCACACCGTGGGCCGGATCTTCTCGTCCAACATCCGTCGCAGCGTCCTGCAACATCGAGCGTAACATGTGGAAAAGCCAGGTCCCTCGACCGTAGCTGATGGCTTCATAGCCTTCCGGGAAATGCGACGACAGGAGCCGGCTTCCCAGGGTGACGGGTCCAGCATCTTTGCGCAGGCTGCCGTCTTTGTTTTTCTCCATCAAGTCTCCTCGGTATTTTTCCATGATCTGCCGGAAGCCTGCCGGATTCTTCTCCTGCAGTATCATCAACGCACAATAATTTGCCAGCCCCTCGGAAAACCACTGGTCACGATACGTCCTCCATGTGACCAAATCTCCCCACCACTGGTGCGCCGCTTCATGCGCAGGAACCTGTCGATCCATTAATTCGTGCGCGGCACCCATGTGGAGTTCCTCGCGCTCTTCTTGTGTCAGGAAAGCGTAGGAAGAAAGGAAAATCAACCCCGGCCACCCTTGACTCTCCCGCCCAGGCAACTGGGTCAGAGCCAGTTTGCTATAGGGAAACGGACCGAAACGCTCGGCATAGTAACGAATCGCCTGAGCGGTTGACTCTGCCACTGCCGCCGCGTTCCTCGCGGGGGACGGTGCGACCGCAGCAATCGATGGCAGAGGGATTTTACGCGGCGATCGCCCGGGCTCGGGTTTGATTTGTGCCGGGGGCGTGGGAAAGTCCCGTTCCACACCGATAGTGGCGTAAGTGTCCACATTGATATTGCCAGCTTGCGCGGTGGCCCGAACATACTTGCCGAGATCGAATCCGGCAACTGGAATGGGCCGTTCCGACACCCAACGCTCCACTTGATAGCCTTCGGCGCTTTGCGTACCGGTTTGCGTCGATGTCGATGATGCATTTGCCACTGGTTCCGGTTTGCCCGTCGCGACGAGCGTCCAACCCGGAGGATAACGGAAGGTAAGATCGAAATCGGACATGGCCAGCCCGCGGTTGGGATACCAGTTTCCACGCGCGCCCACATAGAGAAGGCCTTTACCTGCTTCGGCCAACACTTCTCCACCGTAAACAAACCGCAACCTGATCTTTTGCCCCCTTCGCACCGGTTGGGGCAGAATCAAAGCCACTAGGTCGTTGCCACTGCGTGCCAGTCGCGTGCCTTCCACCGCCGGATTCTGAATGAATTCCACCGCGTGTCCGTCTGCTTCTACGGTTTGAATCTTCAGGAAGCGCGACAATTCGAACACCAAGAAACGCGATCCATCGCGCACCACCTCGAGATTCAGCTTCACTTCTGCGTCGAGTTCTTTGGGTGGTTTCACCTGGGCGCCAATGATGTAATTGCGCACGAAAATCGGATCTTCACGGGATTCTGTTTCTGTCGACAGAGCCTCTTGGGTCTGTCTAAGGGCCGGTCGTCCCGGCCGATCGTCCTCGGTTGAAAACCAGGTCCAGACGTCGTAATAAACAGTTCCGTCAGCCGCGGCTTTCGCCTGTCCGGCCTCGACTTGTTCTCCCGCGTTTGCGTCGAAGACGACGTCAAAGACGCCCAGTTTGTTTCCTTGTAGTCGGGCATGCAGCATGCGATCTGCCGGATCCGCCGTCCTCGAGCGTGGTGAATCCTGGGAACCCGTTCGGTCCGTGCTGGGAAGCATCTCGCTGAAATCTGCCAGCAATCTCATGGCATCTCCTCGTGCCAGGTTGCGCGCGGTTTCGTCCCATCGAGTGACAAACCCCTCCGCATCCTCCGGTGCCCTGAGACCGGACTGCAATTCAGTGGCGGCATTGTCGTTGAAGCGAATGTAGGCGGTCGAAAAACGCTCTTCGAGAATTGCCATCCCGGTGAACAGGCTCATCGACTTTCGTTCGACTTCGTTGGGAGGGACCAGCAGCACTTCTCCATCGCCCTCAAAAAATGCGCCAGTGATCCTGCCCAGTACATCTCGCGTAAAGGCGATCGTGCCATCTTCCAGAGTGATATGGATTGCGGGACGATCCAGCGAACTGTCGCGTACCCGAAAGACCCGCGTAGGATCGAGGCCGACACTGCTCAATTGCAGATAGAGGGACTCTGCCGGTCCGGGCCGATGGGTCTCCGCCGCCGGCGGTGACTGGGCACCGTATGCGCGGGTGCACGGTAAGAGTGCCATGCAACCCGCCAGCATCACGCCAATCCGGCACGGTGAAGCCAGTACCTTCGTTACGTATGGGTAAACGCCCACGGTTGCTAGAATGCGCTTCAATGGGGCTTCGTGTCACTACTTTCGCAACGATATGGGTGTTGATGGTCTGCGCGGTGGCGTCGGCAGACACGATCCACTTAAAGAACGGCCGCACTATCCTCGCCGATCACGTCCGGGAAAATGGCAGCCGCTACGAATATGAAGTCGGTGACGATACGTATGCTATTCCCAAGAGCTCGGTGGAACGAGTCGAGGCCGGCGGCATGCCCGCCAGCGCTGCGTCCTCGGGCGCGGCCAAGAGTGTCGGAGAGCTCCCCGCGTTCATCCCGGCTGATAGCCTCGCGAACGAGGGTGACCTGCCTAAGACAATAGTGAAGGATGGCAAGGTCGACCCGGACGCTCTTGCGAAACTTGAAAGCAAAGGAAATGCAGAGTTGAGCGCTACTGCTGACTTCATTGCTGGCAAGTTTGAATTCGACCAAGGCAACATCGATCAAGCTCGGCGCTATTTCGACAGTGCTCTCCGCTTCCAGCCGGAGAATTCCACCGTTCTTATTTACTATGCAGCCCTGCTGGTGCGCACAGGCAACCCCTCACAGGCTCTTCCATACGCCCAGCGCGCCGTGAGTGCCGCGCCCGATTCGCCCGATGCTTACACGGTGCTAGGCTATGCGCAGCAGGCTTCCGACCGTACCAAAGACGCCGTAGCTTCCTGGAAGCATTCCCTCGAACTGCGTCCCGATCCCGCCGTCCAACAATATCTGGAAAAGGCTCAGCGCGAACAAAATGTTGAGACCGACTTCGCTCAGCGCGAAAGCAGCCATTTTGTTCTGCACTACGAGGGCAAGCAGACTTCCGAAGCATTCCGTGGACAAATCCTGGCCGCGCTCGAATCGGACTACGATGACCTGGCGCGGGATCTAGGCACGCCCCCACGCGACAACGTTCTTGTAACGCTCTATACCGAACAAGCTTTCTTTGACGTTACACGCGCACCTTCCTGGTCGGGAGCCCTCAATGATGGCAAACTCCGCATTCCCATCAGCGGTCTTAATTCAATGACCCCGGAGTTGGCCCGGGTTCTGAAGCACGAACTGGCCCACTCGTTCATTAATCAGATCTCGGCCGGGCGCTGTCCGCCCTGGCTGCATGAAGGAATCGCGCAGCTTCTCGAACCGAAATCCCTGGGCAACGATGGACCCCAATTGGCTCGGCTCTTCAAGTCGCAGAGCAACATTCCGCTGAACGTGCTGGAAGGGAGTTTCATGCGTTTCTCTGGGGCGCAGGCCTACGTGGCTTACGCGGAGTCGCTGGCAGCGGTTTCTTACATCAATGATTCTTACGGTATGGGCGATATCCAGCGGATTCTGCAGCGCCTTAGCGAGGGCAGCTCCACCGAAGCCGCCCTGCGAGCGACCATTCATTCCGATTACGGCCAACTGGAGTCTGATCTTGCCAAGTACCTCAGCGATAAGTACGGCGAGTAATTACGTGCATTCCGTAGATCTTTGCATGACTCATTTGCCCGCCATCAACCCTTATGCTAGTTTCGGTTTTTAGTCACCCGTCAAATGTGCGCTCTATTTCAGTCCCGTGTGCCCGATCCTCTGCTACCCCTGGAGCCCGCCACGAGCGAGTTTCCGAAGATTGAGGGGGCGGAGATTGCGGCGACCACTTACGGTAAACGAGTCGCAGGAGATTTCTACGACTCGTTGCGAGTCAGCCCCGAGCGCGTCTTATTTGGCCTGCTCGACGTTGCCGGGCGGCGCGAAAGCAATCAAATAATCCTCTCGGCGGCCCAGAACATGTTCCGTACTCTCGGAACCGAACTTTTTGCCCGGCCCGACTTCAACGAAGCTGACGCCATGACTGAACTCTGTCTTCACCTCAACCGCGGCTTGATGGAAGCTGCCCACGGCATCTGCTCGTGCCCAGGGTTCATCGGCTGCTACCACGAAAAATTCGGCACCCTCTGTTACACCAATGCCGGACACACACCGGGACTGCTCCGGGACAGTACCGGCATTGTCGAACTCGCATCCACAGGTTTGCCGCTCGGCCTGTTCTCGCACGCTACCTGCGACGCTCCCACCGTTGGCCTGGAGAGAGGTGCGGTTCTTCTTCTGGTTTCGCGTGGAGTCGTTGAAGGCAAGTGCAAAGACGACACAGCGGAAGATCGGGAATTCGGCTTGGAACGCGTGAAAGAACGCTTTCAGGCCGAGACTTCGCAGAATGCCCAAGGCCTCTCCATGTCCATTTTGAATGCGATTGGCGAGTTCACCTGCGAACCCTTGGTTCTAGATGACATGACGGCCCTTGTGTTTATGCGGGACGCTTAATGAGCATCGCTGCAACCTGGCAGAATCGGCAACGCATCAAAACATTAATGTCAGGCGATGTCGGGCTGTCCGGAAGTAGTAGAATAGCCAGGCGGCCGTAGCCCACTTTCGCCCGCAAGCCCAGGCAGCGTGGCGGCCCTCCAGAATTTTATGAAAAGAATGCTTCTGATACTCATTGGCATGTCGTTTGTGCCGGCTTTTGCTGCTGGGCAAGTTGTCGAAGAAATTGTGGCGCGAGTGAACAGCCAGATCATCACCCGCTCGGAGTTCCTCCGCAGCAAGGATCAGCTTAAGGATGACGTCAAACAGCAGGATCCAAACAACGCGGACAAGCTTTTTAGCGAGCGTGAAAAGGACATCCTGCGCGATCTCATCGACCAGCAGCTTCTGCTTGAAAAGGGCAAGGATCTTGGAATCACCGGAGACACTGACCTGATCAAGCGCCTGGACCAGATGCGCAAGGACATGAAGCTGGAAACCATGGAAGAGCTGGAAAAGGCCGCGACGGCGCAGGGCATTTCCTACGAAGATTTCAAGCAAAACATGCGTAACCAGATCGTTACGCAAAAGGTGATCGGCGAAGAGGTCGGCTCCCACCTCAGCATCACTACCGACGAGCAACAGAAATTCTATGGCGAACACAAAAATGAGATGGAGCAACCCGAATCGATCAAGCTAAGTGAGATATTGATTGCTCCGGAAAAGCCGGCGGACAAACCAACGGCCGCTAAGCCGGCAGAGAACAACACGGGTGGCCCCAACGATGGAGGCGACAGTGCAAAGAATCAGGCCACGGACGACGCCGCTAAGCAGGCGGAAGAGACTGCAGCTCTGGCTGCCGCCGAGACCAAGGCCAATGAACTCCTCAAACAAATCCGCGCCGGTGCGAGCTTTGAAGACGTAGCTAAGAAAAATTCCTCAGGCCCTTCGGCCGCCCAAGGCGGAGATCTCGGAGTGTTCAAGCGTGGAACTCTTGCCAAGGAACTTGAAGACAAAACCTTCGCTATGAAGGCCGGCGAGGTTACTGATGTGATCCGCACGAAGCAGGGCTACGTAATCTTGAAAGTTACCGATCACCAAATGGCGGGCATTCCCCCGCTGAAAGATGTCGGACCTAAGATCCAAGATGCTCTTTACTACGAGAAACTACAGCCCGCACTCCGCGCCTATCTGACCAAACTGCGTGAAGAGGCTTATATCGACATCAAGGAAGGGTACGCGGATTCCGGCGCTAGCCCGAATCAGACCAAGCCGATTGAGACTACCGCGGCCAAAGAGACCGAAGCGAAGAATCTGAAGAAGAAGAAAAAGAAAGTGCTGGGCATACTCTAGGAGCGAACGCCACCTGTCTTCCGCGCCAGCTTCACCGCCGTCGTAACTTCTGGTTTACACTCATGGAGAGAATGAAGGATTTCTACATCAGCGAGTGTACCCGCCACGAAAACAAGATCATCACTTCCAACTTCGTCGTGGTCTCCAAGCAAATCAAGCCTAAGAAGACGGGTGAGCCATACCTCGCTCTAACCCTTGGCGACCGTAGCGGGCAGCTCGAAGCCAAGATGTGGGACAACGTGGAAGAAGTGCTCAACGTCTTCGAGCAGGATGACTTTCTCAAAATCAAGGGCTTGGTCAACAAATACAAGAACCGCTTCCAGCTCACCATCCACAAGCTGCGAAAGCTTGGCGAATCGGAGATCGAATTCTCTGACTATCTTCCTAAGACCACCAGAAACATCGACGAACTCTGGCAGTCCCTCACGGACTTTGTGGCTTCGTTTCAGAATCCTTATCTCAAGGCCTTGGTACAAGCCTTCATGTCTGATCCGGAGATCGCTGCTGCATATCGCAATGCTCCCGCTGCCAAAACCCTGCATCACGCCTATATCGGCGGCTTGCTCGACCACGTGGTCTCGCTCTTTCGTTCATGCGACCTGGTGTGCCGAAATTATCCTCAGGTCAACCGCGACTTGTTGTTGACTGGTGTTTTCCTCCACGATATCGGCAAGATTCACGAACTTGCTTACAATCGCTCGTTTACCTACACCACGCGCGGGCAGTTGCTAGGACACATGGTCATTGAACTCGAGATGTTGCAGGCGAAGCTCGCGCTGATTTCGGGATTCCCGGACACACTCAAGACGCTGTTGGAGCATCTCATCATCAGCCACCATGGCGAATACGAATTCGGCTCGCCCAAGCTGCCCATGTTTCCGGAAGCACTCCTTCTACACTACATGGATGACTTGGACTCAAAGATGGAGGCCATGCGCGCTCACTTTGAGCGCGAGGCCGACCTGGAGAGTCCTTGGACCAGTTACAACGCTTCACTCGGGCGTCCGCTGCTGAACAGCGCGAAGTTTCTTACGGCAAAGGTTACTCCTCCTGTCGAAGATCCTTCCGCCACTGAGGCGGAAGCGGAGTCTATTAGTGAATCCCGCGAAAAAGCTCCCACGCTGCCCGGGTTTGAATCTTAGCCTTGGCGCTGGAAGGTGCGCACAATGCTTGACTTCAGCCGATTCGAAATTCTCACGTTCGACTGTTACGGTACTCTCATCAATTGGGAAGAAGGAATTCTCCGCTGCGTGCACCGTATCCTTTCAGCCCACGGTAAGGATATAGACGATGCTAGGATCCTGCAGCTTTATGGGGATTTTGAAGCTAGCTCTGAGCAGGGCGAGTATTACTGCTATCGGGAAGTTCTTCATTCCGTCGTGCGGCAGTTTGGAAAACAACTTGGATTCACGCCCACGGATCAGGAAGGGCGCTCTCTAGCTGAATCCCTCAAGGAGTGGAAGCCGTGGCCTGACACGGTCGAGGCACTGCTTGAACTGCAGAATCGCTTCCGTCTGTCGATCATTTCCAATGTGGACGACGATCTCTTCGCGGCCACGCGGCCTCAACTGGGAGTCGAGTTTAGCCAGATCATCACGGCCCAGCAGGCGCGAGCCTACAAGCCGTCATTGAAAATTTTTGAGCTCGCGTTAGGCCGTGTCGGAGTTCCCGCGAACCGTGTCTTGCACGTGGGGCAAAGCCTCTACCACGACGTCATCCCGGCACAATCGCTCGGTCTGGCCGCGGTTTGGGTGAACCGCCCATCGGCGAGAAGAGGCGTCGGTGCCGTCAAAGTAGCCGAGGGCCGTCCCGACTTGCAGGTTCATGGTCTCGCGGAGCTTGCCGAGGCTTGCATACAGCCGCGAATCGTCTAGGCAGGAATCTTTACAACTCTCTTCTGAATCGCCCACATTACCAGTTCGGCTTTATTGTGAATTCCAAGCTTCCGCATCAGATTGAACTTGTGAGCGTCCACGGTTTTGCTGCTCAAGCCCAAATCTGTCGCCGCCCTGCGCACGGTTTTCCCTTCCGCCAGCAATTTTAGGACTTCCCGTTCCCGGGTTGTCAGCGCGTGTTCTTGCGGAGACGCGGATCCAACAGCGCGCGGCAGTTCATCTGCCGAATGTATTCGTCCGCAGACGCTGCGAACCATCTGGACGAGCTGTTCCACAGAGGTTTGGCGCGCGGCAGAATATTCCATAAGGGCTTGCGACCCATCGAATCCGGAACCGGACAGTTCCTGCTCGCTCAAGAATACTACCTTGGTATAGGGCGATTGGCGCGCGACTAGCCGTTCCGCTTCAGACGCAGACAGTCCGAACGCGCCGGCATCCGCGATCACCACATCCGGGCGAAACTCAAAAACCTTGCGCAGGCACTCGGCCGCATCTCCGGCCTCGCTTACTACCTCGAGATCAGGCTCGTCTTCCAACAAACGTCGCAGGCCTTGTCGCCAGAGAACGTAGTCATGTACGAGGACGCAGCGAACCTTTGTGCCCGGCATTTCCTTTTGCATCTGTGCGTGGGGACACACACTTCCTCCTTCTTTGCTTGGTCAGTGAATTTGCGAAATGACGCAGACGCTAAAAAGACTTCTACAAGAAAAAACCAAGCTGCTCACTTAATGTAGCAATCATGCTCACTTTTATATTGTAGCAATCATTCATTCGCTGTGACTGTGAAAATGCTGGAAGCGGCGCAATTTCCTTCATTCGCGGCAACTCGAAGGGCCCGCATCAGGTAGAATCGAGCACTTATGCTGCGTTATTTCACAGCTGGAGAGTCTCACGGCGAAGCGCTGGTTGCTTTCCTCTCGGGCCTGCCTGCCGGACTCAAAGTGGACCAGACGCTTCTCGACCATGAACTCTGGCGTCGTCAGCAGGGCTATGGCCGGGGGGGTCGTATGAAGATTGAGCGTGACACAGCGCACATTCTTTCCGGCGTCCGTCATGGGATGACGATTGGCTCGCCGATTTCGGTCCAACTCGAGAACAAGGACTGGAAAAACTGGCAGGACTCCTTGCCGGTTGGCGAAGGCGATCCCGCTCGTCACAAGCGGGTAGCATCTCCCCGGCCTGGGCACGCAGACTTGGCGGGAGCTCTGAAATACAACTTTCCTGAGGCCCGCTATGTTCTGGAGCGCGCGTCAGCCCGGGAGTCGGCGGCTCGAGTTGCCGTCGGAGCCATCGCCAAAGCGTTCCTCCGCGAGCTTGGCATTGACGTTCTAAGCCACGTCATCGCCGTCGGCAATGTGTCCATGAAAGAAAGCGTTCCTTGGGAGCGGATTAATGCTCTTTACAATCAGGAAGAAATCTTGCTGAATTGTGCTGACCCGGAAATCCAGCAATTGATGAAAGACGAAGTCGACAAGGTCCTCAAGACCGGTGATTCGTTAGGAGGAGTCTTTGAGGTGGTTGCCCACGGTGTTCCACCTGGACTGGGAACTTATGCGCAGTGGGACGAACGCCTGGATGCTTTGCTCGCTGCCGCCGTCATGTCGCTGCAAGCGGTGAAGGCGGTTGAAATCGGCTCCGGTATTGTTGCCGCAGCTTCCCCCGGTTCTGCTGTGCACGATGAGATCGGCTACGGCGAGCCCACGAGTTTTACTGCGTTCACTCGCACCCGCAACAATGCCGGCGGAATTGAAGGCGGCGTTTCGAACGGAGAAGAGATCCGCGTGCGCGGCTACTTGAAGCCCATCTCCACTTTGCGACGTCCACTCCAGTCGGTGGATTTCGCCACCCGCGAACCCGTGCGGGCCGCGTACGAGCGCTCCGACGTTTGTGTTGTGCCAGCCGCGGGGGTAGCAGCCGAGGCTATGGTTGCACTCACTCTGGCTCGCTGCGCTCTCGAAAAATTCGGTGGCGATTCCATGGGAGAGACCTTGCGCAATTTCCAGGGTTACCGCCGGCAACTGGAAAGCTACTGATGATTCATCCCATCGTAAAGTTCGGAAATCCTGTCCTCGAGAAGCCGGCCGAAAAAGTTACTGTCTTCGACGAAGAATTGAAGAAGCTGATCGATGACATGTTCGAGTCCATGTACGCTGCCCGCGGTGTAGGCCTGGCAGCGCCCCAGATCGGGATTTCCCGCCGCATCGCCGTGGTTGACGTCACCTTCAAAGAGGATCCTGAAGCCAAACTTGTACTCATCAACCCGGAAATTATCCATAAAGAAGGCCGCCACTCGCAGAGTGAAGGCTGTCTCAGTATCCCCGACTTCCGCGAAAACGTGAGCCGCGCTCAGGTTGTTACCATCCGCGCCCAAGATTTATGCGGAAAGATTTTCGAGAAGACCGGGGATGATTTACTGGCCCGCGCCTTGCAGCATGAGACCGACCACCTGAATGGCAAGCTCTACATCAGCCACATCAGCGCGCTCAAGCGCGACCTGATCAAGCGTAAGATTCGCAAGCTGGTTAAAGCGGGAGAATGGTAGAGGATTGAGTCATTGAGAGATTGAGTCAATGGCTCAATGTGTCAATGATTCAATCCCTCAATCTCGTCTTTTGCGCTACGCCTCGCTTCGCAGTACCCACGCTCACCAGTCTGGTTGAGGGTGGATTCCACGTTCGCCTTGTAGTTACGCAGCCTGATCGGCCCAAAGGACGCGGCCTCGAACTCGTCGCCTCTCCGATCAAGCAGTGCTCTCTAAAGTTGGAACTACCGATTGCCCAGCCTGAAAGCATCAAGAACAACGCCGACTTTCGCGCTCAACTAACCGATCTCAACCCTGACGCCATCATCGTGGTCGGTTACGGCCGCATCATTCCGCAATGGATGCTCGATCTTCCGCCGCTTGGCAACATCAACCTGCACGCTTCGCTCTTGCCAAAATATCGCGGGGCCGCGCCCATTCAGTGGGCGATAGCCCGAGGCGAGAGCATCACTGGGGTCACCACGATGAAAATTGATGCGGGCCTGGACACCGGTGACATTCTGCTGCAGCAGGAAATCCCAATTGCACCCAACGACACAGCAGAAACATTGGCCCCGAAGCTGGCGGTTGTGGGAGCGGATCTCACAGTTACAACGCTGCGCGGGCTCCAAGGCGACACCATTCGTTCCCGCCAACAAGATCACTCGCAGGCCACGCTCGCGCCCATCCTCAAGAAAGAAGACGGCCTCATCGATTTCTCTCGCCCCGCGACCGAGATCCTGAACCGCCTGCGAGCTTTTCAACCGTGGCCAGGTGCGCACTCAAAATTTCGCGGTAAGAATCTACAGGTATGGCAAGCGACCGGGTTCGATTGCACGCTGCCGTCGTCAGAACTGAAAGTGGAAGGTAATCATCTCCTCGTTGGATGCGGCCATGGTACGGCGATCGAACTCCTCGAAGTGCAGCTGGAAGGCAAAAAACGCAGCTCCGCACCGGATTTTATTCGTGGCTATCGCCCTCAGCCCGGCGAGAGGCTGGGCGCGTGACGCAATACGAATTCCTCCTTCGCAACGGCCGCTTCCGTCATACTGGCCTCAGTGAAACCAAAAACTCGACACTCGCAACCAGGAGTTTCCCCTGCCCGTGCTGCGGCTTTTGACATCCTGCTCCGCGTGGAGCGCGAGTCTTCGTATGCATCGGACCTGCTTCATTCCCGAGGCTCTGCCTCGCTCTCGACGGTTGATCACTCCCTGACAACCGAACTGGTCATGGGCGTCCTACGCTGGCGCTCGCTGCTAGACTCCCAAGTCTCAGACATCTCTTCACAACCGATCTCCAAACTCGATCTCGAGATTCTCACCGCACTCCGACTCGCGGTTTACCAACTTCGCTGGCTCAGCCGCATTCCTGCCCGTGCTGCAATCAATGAGAGCGTGGAACTCGTCAAGCGCGCTCGCAAACGCTCCGCCGCTCCATTCGTCAATGCCGTCCTGCGCAAACTCAGCGGCGGTGTATCGTCCAGCATCGATGCTCCTCCGCCCGCGATTAATGGTGCTTCCGCCGAGACGCTCGCCGCCAGCAGTGCCCATCCGCTGTGGCTCGTCGAACGCTGGACGCACGCCTATGGACTCGAAGCCGCAATTCAAATTTGCCGACACAATCAATCAGTGCCCGGGACCGCAATTCGCCTTCGTCATCCAGCAGCAGAAGACCAGCTCCGCGGCGAAGGAGTCGAACTAGATCCCGGTGCTTTCCTTGCCTCGGCGAGACGGGTTCGGAACGGAGACATTACGAGAACGTCCGCCTTTCGAGCGGGCCTCTGTGTTATTCAGGACGAAGCCTCGCAGCTCATCGCAGCTCTCGTGGGGCGCGGAGCGCGGATGCTCGACTGTTGCGCGGCACCTGGCGGAAAGACCCTGGCCATCGCCGATCATAATCTCAATGCCGACATTGTAGCGGTCGAGCTTCATCCGCATCGCGCCCGGTTACTGCGGAGGTTAGTGCGAGCTCACGATCCGTTCACCGAGGCGGCAGCCAGCAGGATAAGCGTGGTCGCCGCCAATGCGCTAGATTTGCCCTTCGTGGCAAGCTTTGACCGCATTCTCGCCGACGTCCCTTGTTCCGGCACAGGTACTCTCTCTCGCAACCCAGAAATCAAGTGGCGGCTCGTGCCCAAAGATCTTCCTGACTTGCAGGTGCGCCAGATCTCAATTCTGCGTTCGGCTCTGCATCAAGTCGGCGCCGGAGGCCGCCTGCTCTATTCCACCTGTTCTCTGGAACGAGAAGAAAACGAAGACGTCGTTGAGAGCGCTCTGGCAGAAGGGTCGCCCTTCCGCCTGGTCGACTGTGGAATTGAGCTTGAGCGTCTTCAACAACAAGGAGAATTAATCTGGAGCAACGTTTCTTCGCTCCCGCGTGGCCCTTACCTGCGGACGTTGCCCGGTGTTCACCCGTGCGATGGATTCTTCGCCGCGATCTTGAAAAAGATATGATTGGGCCGACCGTTTGTTAATACAAGCGGATGCGAATATTGTCTCTTATCGCACTTCGAAGTTCACCACCGCACCTGCAAGAACTTTCTGCCCAGCTGGTGGCGTCTGGACGACGATCACGCTTGCTGGCGATGGTTGTGGCGGCGAGCCTGGCACAGACGGCGCGGTACTCGGCGACGCCGCGTTCGCCGACGGAGGCGCCATGCTCACGTTCCCTAGTTTGAAGCCCGCATCCTGCAGTGTGCGACTTGCGCTGCCCAAGGGTTGCCCCACAAAACTCGGCATCACATACGCTGGCGGATCGGCTGCTGCCGTCACCAAAAGGCTGGTTTTGGGTGCCGCCACCCGGCTCGCGTTTGCGGGCGGGCTCTGCGCCAGCACTTGGTCGGCGGGCGTTCCCGGCAATTGCATCTCCGCCGTTGACGCCAGATCCAATCCACGGCGACGGATATTCCATTCCGCCGCTCGCTCACTCTGTTTTGTGACATCGGGAATCGCCACGCGCTGCGGTCCCAGGCTCTGCGCCACGCGCACCTGCCATCCCCGGCGCACCTTCGCCCCCGGCAGGGGCAACTGCGACATGATCCGTCCCTCGGGAATTTGCGGGCTGTAATACTGCCGCTCCACTTCGAGCTGCAGTCCAAGCGTGGCAACGGCACGCCCCGCGTCCGACGGTGTGAGCCCAACAATTGCGGGCACTTCTACTTCCTGGCCGTGAATCGCAAATCGCATTGCCGTCAATGCCGACAGCAGTGCCACAACCACCAGCGTCAGCGCCAGTATCGCAAAGCGGAAGAAAGGCTTCATAGCAACTAGAAACTATAGTCGGACGAATCGTGAGTGCGCCGATCCATCAAACGCCCGATCACCGCCAACCATCTTAGTGTGTCTCATCCGCGCCGGGCATGGTATCTGGCGTATCTACTTTCTGCACCAGGGGTCCTGGCATCTCCGGCGGCGGCTGGAACTGCCCTTGATCTTTCCCCGCCATGGCGTTGCTCATGAAATTCATCCAGATCGGCAGCGCGGCATGCGCTCCTGTTTCTTTGGCTCCCAGCGTTTTCTTTTCGTCGAATCCTAGCCACACGCCGCAAGTCATCGTGGGGGAGAATCCCACAAACCATGCGTCCGTGAAGTCATTGGTCGTACCCGTTTTTCCGGCAACCGGAATAGGCATCTTCGCTGCCGCCACTGCGGTCCCGTGCAACACCACCTCTCGCAGCATTGACGTCATGATCCGTGCCGTGCGTGCGCTGATCACATCCTTCACGTCCGGGTAATCCTCTTCCAGCACTCGTCCTTCGTAGTCAGTCACTTTGGTGATGTAGCGAGGGGTGACGCGCACACCGTCATTCGGGAATACGCTGTACGCCGAGGTCTGCTCCATCAACGTAATTTCCGCCGAGCCCAGCGCCACCGGCAAATAGGGCGGCAGCTTGGCTGTGATTCCGAAGCGCTCCGCGTACTCGATCACGCTCTTAATCCCGACCTCGCTGGCCAGTTTCAGCGCTGGTATATTCCGCGACTGCGCCAAAGCGCGCCGCAGCGTGATGACGCCTTCAAACTTTTCGTCATAATTATGCGGCGAGTAAGGCCCCGACCCAGTCTCGAAAGTGACTGGCTCATCGAGAATCGTATCCTCCGGACTTCCGCCCTTGTCGATGACCGTGGTGTAAACGTAGGGCTTGAACGACGATCCTACTTGCCGCAACGCCTGGGTCGCACGATCGAACTTCGACTCGCTGAAGTCCCGTCCACCCACCATTGCCTTGATTCCGCCCGTCGAGTTGTCAATCGCCACCAAGGCTCCTTGCGCGCCGGAGTCCTGTTCCAGGCTCACGCGCGCTGCTCCGTTGGCGCTCAGCGCAAGTATTCTTACATAGCAAATGTCGCCTGCTCGCAGCAGATCCTGGATCTTGCCCTGCGTCCACGCTACGTCCGCTTGCCCTATCGCAGCGGAGTAGCGACCGAACTTCAAGGTTGCAATCCCAATCCCAGATGAAGTCACTAGGGCGTGAACGTATCCATTCACCTCGGGTTCGTCATCCCAATCAGGATGCTCGTACTTGTCGATGGCGATTCCTTCCGCCAGCACGTTCTCCAAATGCCCCTTCCATCCATGTCGCCGTTCGTATGCTGCCAGACCATCCAGCACGGCCTGGTTCGCCGACTTTTGCAGATCGACATCAAGCGAGGTGTAGACCTTTAGCCCGCCTTCGTGTACTTGGTCGGCCCCGTACTTGTTTTCCAGGTATCGTCGTATCTCTTCCACGAAATAAGGCGCCAGCGAGTTGGGATCGTTTTGCAGATGCAAAGCAACCGGCGCCGACCGGGCGTCCGCCGCCTGGGCTGCCGTAATTTTTCCATCTTCGAGCATGGCATTGATCACCAGGTTTCGGCGCTTCATCGCCCGGTCGGGGTGGTTGATCGGCGAGTAGATTCCTGGGCCCTTGGGCAGACCAGCCAGGAGCGCGGCCTCAGTGAGCGTAAGGTTTCTGGCGGGCTTGCTGAAGTAGAACTCGGAAGCCGCCTCGAAACCATATACGCCATGCCCCAGGAAAATCTGGTTGGCGTATAGGGTGAAGATTTGCGGCTTGGTGAAGCGTCGCTCGATCTGAATGGCAAGCATCGTCTCTTGCACTTTGCGATGGAACGAGCGGTCGGGCGACAGAAAAAGATTGCGCGCCAATTGCATGGTTAACGTGGATGCGCCCTGAACCCTACCCCCGGACTCAATGTCGCGGTACGCGGCTCCCACGATGCGCCAGAAGTTGATTCCCGAATGCCGGTAAAAATCTTTGTCTTCAATCGACACCAGCGCGTCTCGCAACACCGGCGCAAAATCATCGTAGCCAGCCACCACCCTCCGCTGAAGAGCGAACGATCCGATCACACGGTCGTGGTCGTCAAACAACTCCGTAATCGAACTTGGCCGGTACGCCTCCAGAGCCTCGACCTGCGGCAAGTCCGTGGTGTAGACCAACAGCAGTCCAGCGGTCGCTCCCACCAGGGCGGAAACCAACACCAGCAGGGCAAACAACACGCGGCCCACAAACTTCCGTCCGGCAATCTCCACCGGTGGAAGATCTTCATAGAGCGACTTCATGGCGAGATACGTTCAGAATAGCAGGGCGTCAATGGCTCCGGTAGTCGCAAGCCGAGATCGGAAGTGGTGGTTGCGTGATGGCAGCTCCGCCGCAAAAGAAGCGGAAGAAATAAAAAAGAAATCGCGCACCTTGACGGTGCGCGATGAAATCAGAAAATCAATTGCTTCAGCTAACTCGTCCGGCTCTTCAGCACTTCGACGGCCTTATGCAACTGATCATCCTGTGTGCTCTTCGGTTTGGCTTCTGGTTCGGGGGTGGTAGGCTCCTGATCTTCATCATCTGAGATCGCGTTGTCCGTGTCGTCGGCCACCAGAACGTTGGGTGTCACCGCGTTTTCCTGAATCGCTTTTCCACTGGGCGAGTAGTATTTCGCCACCGAGAGAATCAGCGCCCCGCCGTCCGGCAGATCAATCGTTTTCTGCACCGATCCGTCGCCGAACGTCTTGTCGCCCACTACGTCCCCTCGAGCATTCTCCAGAATCGCAGCTGCCACCACCTCGGCCGCCCCTGCCGTTCCCTTGTTCACCAGCACGGCGACCGGGAGCGAAGTTACAGCTTTGGTCGGATCCGCATTAAACGCCTCTCGCGGAAACTTCTGGCCTTGCAGATAGGTGATGGTGCCGTGGTTCAGGAAAAGGTTGGCAGTGGCCACGCCTTCGCTTTCTTCTCCCTCCGACGAGTTCCGCAAATCCAGGACCAGCTTCTTCGCGCCTGATTTTTCCAGGGTCTTGATCTTTGTCGCAATTTCCTGCGCCTTGCCCTTGGTCAGAGCGTCCACTTTGACGTAGCCGATGCCATCTTCCAGCATCTTGTCAGAGACCGGCGGAATGCTCACCACGTCGCGGGTGATTACCATTTTCTGCGGCTCGGCTTTGCGCGCCCGCACCACGGAAATATTTACGGTCGATCCTGGCGTCCCAGCCAGCGCATCGCGAATCTCCGGCAACGACATGTCTCGCGTGCTCTGCCCTTCAATCGATTCGAAGATGTCGGTATCCTCAATCCCCGCCTTATCCGCCGGTGACCCTGGCAGCACAGAAACCACGTCTGCGTATCCAAAGCGTTTCGAGACTGTCGCTCCAATCTCTCCCTTCGCCTCCGACTTGTGAGCCTTGAGCGCCTTATAAGCCTCGGGCGTCAGGTAGCTGGAGTTTGCATCCAGCGATTCCACCAGCCCGTGCAATGCTCCGTCCGTCACCTTGGGAATGTTTGGATCTTCCACGTACTCGCTCTGTACGCGTGACAATACCTCGCTATAGACCTGCATCTGTCGGTAGGAGCCGTCGCCTGAGGAAGCGTGCACGCCCCCAAGGGAACCCACAACGACAAACAGCAACACGGCAAAGGACGAAACCAGAATCGCAGCTTTAGTTTTCATGGACATCAAATTTTTCGTTTCTGGAAAAGGACTTACTTCCTGACAAACGTATCACCATTATATCTGGTAGATGCTGCTTTTGGTCTGCTGGCTGCTTTGTTCGCCGTCTCGCCGGTAACTTGGCTGGAATCCCAGTTTATACACAAGACTTAAGACGATCCAGACTTAGCTTCGTTATCAGTTTTAAGCCGGCGGCTTGAAGTTCAGCGTGATCGAGCTCTGCACCGAAACGGCTCGACCATTTAAGGAATAAGGCTTGAAGCGCCACTGCTTCACTGCCTCGATGGCAGCCCGCGCAAACACTAACGATCCTTGCATGAACTTCGCGTCCTGTACCGTACCGTCGCGGTCGATTAGCACCTGCAGAACCACGCTGCCGCGCTGCCCGCCCGCTTTTGCCGCGTCAGGGTACACGGGATCAACCGGCTGTGCCAGTAGATCCCACGCCGCAGACTCCGGCAGACTCACCGGCTCAATCGATGACATTGCCGACTCAGCCGGCTTGGCTCCACTGGCTTCCGGAGTCATTGAAGCGATTTGCGACCTCAGGCTGGACGGAATGGCCGAACTGGTTCCCGCCGAGACACCATGCGGAGGCGCAGAAATTTGCACCGGTTGCGCAATGGGCCGCGGCTTTTGTTGGGCAGCGGTCCCCTGTGGCACAGGGGGATTTGGTTGCGCCTGCACTGCGGAAGAAACCTCGCCGGGTGACGCTACCGTCACACCCCCTGCCGCATTTCCAGTGGCCGTTGTCTGCTCCTGGACTGGACTCTCGACAGCCTGCGCCTGCCGGTTTTCACTGGATCCACTCTGGTTTTGATCGGACGGGACGTTCTCGCCCGGAGTCGCTTGCGCGCCGCCCGTCTCCGATCCCTTTGCTGGTTTTGCAGTCGGGTCAACCACGGGAAGCACGCGAATCTGCGACGGATCCGTTGTCGCGTCCGGAATATTTGCCGCGACCGGAAGCTTGTATTCGTCACCTTCCTGGCCAAAGGTCTCATGCTGCGTTACTGTCTGCGGCACCGGAACAGGCTGTGGATTCAGCCAACTCCCTCCCGTACGCACGGCATTTCGATAGACGACCCGCAAACCCTGGCGCGTTCTGGGCGCTGCCGCCAGAACCACACAAGCAACCGCCAATGCACCCACGAGGAAAATTTTGTTGCGCTTCGGCCTCGACGCTTCTGTTGGCTCTGCGTCTTTCTTGGATTCTCCTGACATGTAGGAGAAAAGAGCTGCTTCAGATTGCGCTTCCTGTGACGGCTCCTTCGTTGCGGGCTCATTATTATTTTGCGCCGGTGAAGCCGCTTGCGCTCCATAAGTCGGTGTTTCCCCGTATGACAGCAATTCGCTTGTGGTCGAGGCTTCCACCGGCATCTGCGGGGCTGATCTAGTCAGCCGGGCTTGCAAGGATGCCCACCCCGTCAGTGGCTCATGGGATTCGGCTGGCTCCGCTGCCGGATCTTCCTCTACCGCAGCGGCCATCGGCTCCAGCTCCGTGAGTGCGTCCACCTCCGCGGCTGCGGCTTGGTCCAGCGACTTCTGAACATCGCATTCCGTGTCGAATTGTGCCCCGGGCGCTGAGGTTGAGGATTGCAGGAATTCTCCCGCCCGAAAGGTTTTCTCGGGTATTTGGGCCACTGACCCCGGCGCTGCACCTGCCGCCACGCTCGCGGCTGCAGCCTTGGCAGGCGCTTCCGGCGCTGGCGATTTCCGCGCGCTGACCTCGGGTGGCTGCGTAGAGGATGGCTGCTTTGCACGAAGCAACTCGCAGGCCGTACTCATCGTATCCCGCACCTGTTCGGCGCGAATCGGTTTCACTAAAACGGAATTGGCTCCCGCCTGCAACGCCTCGGGTAGCCTGGCATCATCGCTCACGATCGCCAAGGTCAGCGGACGCTGCGCCGCTCTTTGATCCCTCGCCGTCTTCAGCAGGAAAGTCGCCTCCGGCTGATCGTCCCAATCGGTGATCACGATTTGAAACAGCTGTGTTGTAACCTTCTCCACTGCGTCCACCGCGCTTCGGCAGTACTCTCCCTCGATCCCCAGGTCCGTGAGCACCTGCAAGATCGGTTGGACCATCTCTTCACTGGACGAAAATAACAGGCAGCGTAAGGGCATGCTAATCCAGAGTAGGCAGCCCCAGTAACCGCGGCAAGTTACCGAGGTGGACAACTAATCTGAACGCATTCTGCCTGGGTACATGTCCATCCGGGGAAGCAAGAGCCTCAGCCCTGTCCGCTTTAAGGAATGCAGGATGGCCACCCGCCGCGTGCGCTAGAATGCTGGGTCGTTCTGATCGGCACAATATGCACACTGCGGATGTTGTCATCGTCGGTGGAGGGATCGTCGGCTCCAGCATTGCTTATCACCTCACAGAGAGCGGCTGCAGCAAAATTCTGGTCATCGAGCGCGAATCCGCCCAGGGCAAAGGATCCACTGGCAAGAGCATGGGTGGTGTGCGCGCTCAATTTTCTACTCCGGTCAGCATTCAGATGTCGCTTTACTCAATTCCTTTCTACGCCAACTTTGAAGAGCACCTGGGCTATCCCTGTGACTATCGGCCACAAGGCTACTTGTTTTGCGCGACCACCGCTCAACAGATGGCTTATCTACGGACGAACTACGCGCAACAACTGAAGATGGGACTGAAGAACGTTCGCCTGATGCAAGGCGATGAGATCGGCAGCATGTTTCCTCAGCTGCGCGCTGACGATATTGTCGGTGGGAGTTTCTGCTCCACCGATGGCTTCGTCGACCCCTACAGCGCCATGACGGGATTCATGACCTGCGCAGCCGACCGTGGCGCAACATTGTGGAAGAACACAGTCGTAACAGGTTTTACGCGAGACGCAAACGGGATTGTATCTGTCGAGACGACGCGCGGCCCCGTGGCCGCTCGCAAGGTAGTAAACTGCGCCGGCGCCTGGGCTGCGGGAGTGGCACGGCTCGCCGGCGTGGATCTGCCTGTCGAGCCGTTGCGCCGCATGCTCGTCCCCAGTGAACCGTTTGACGAATTTCCCCACACCGCGCCCATGATCGTCGATATGTCGAACGGATTTCACTTTCGCCCCGAGGCCCGCGGCTTTCTCCTTGCCTGGAACGATCCGGAAGAAACTTCCAGCTTCAAAACGGATTTCGACCCGGCCTTTGTCGAGAAAATCCTGACCCGCGCCGCTGATCGCGTGCCGTGCTTTGCCAACCTTCCGGTGAATCCTAAGCGCGCATGGGCCGGCCTTTATGAGATGACGCCGGACCATCACCCAATACTCGGCGAAGCGCCCGGTGTGCGCGGTTTTTTCCTCGCCAACGGTTTCAGCGGACACGGCGTGATGCACGCCCCGGCAACGGGCAAGATTCTGAGTGACCTGATTCTGACCGGGAAGACGGAGTTGATCGATGCATCATTGCTCAGTCTTGCGCGCTTCGCCGAAGGCCGTTTAATTCACGAAACGGCCGTATTGTGAGAGCGTGCTGACAGTCACTTCGGGGCGGCATTCATTACCCCGGACCTACGTCCGGGGTCGAAACTCCGAAAGCAGGAAGGAATTCGCCACAAGGAAACATGGCACTGAAGGAACACAACTACTGGCTCACCACCGCCGACTTGCCGAAAACAGACGCTGCTCATCGACTTCCCGAACGAGTGGACGTCGCCGTCATCGGCGCTGGCTTCACTGGGCTATCAGCAGCGCGCACGCTGGCGAAACGTGGCGTCTCGGTTGCCGTCCTCGAAAGCGAAACCGTTGGCTGGGGCGCCAGTTCTCGCAACGGAGGCATGGTTCTGACCGGCATGAAGCTGGGGGTGAACAAACTCATCTCCATGTATGGACGCGACCTCACCCGCCGCATGTATGCTGCGTCGCTAGAGACCATCGACTGCGTCGAGCAGATTGTCCGTGAAGAAGGCGTCGACTGCGACTTTTCCCGTTGCGGCCATCTTGAAGTCGCCTGCAAGCAAAAGCATTTCGACGATTACGCGCGGCAGGCGGAAGTAATCGCGCGCGAGTTTGATCACCAGCTGCGCGTCGTGCAGCGACACGAATTGAGCGCTGAAATCGGATCGACTATTTACTACGGAGGTATGGTCGATGAAGTCAGCGCAGGCGTGAATCCCGCGCGCTATGTTGCAGGATTAGGGCATGCGGCAATAAAGGCCGGAGCGGAGATCCTCGAGCAAACGCGTGTTGAAGGCGTGCTGCGCGAATCCAGCCAGGGCGAATCCGGCTGGAAGATCACGACCTCGCGAGGCACGCTCTGGGCCCGTGAAATCTTTGTTGGCACCAGCGGCTACACCAGCAAAGCAACTCCCGCTCTGCAAAGGAAAATTATCCCGATCGGCTCGTTCATCGTGACGACAGAAGTTCTGCCGGAAGCGCTGGCGCACGAACTCAGCCCGCGCAACCGTATGATTTACGACTCAAAGAATTATCTCTACTACTATCGCCTCACGCCCGACCGCCGCATGTTGTTCGGAGGCCGCGCCGCATTCTTTCCCGAGAACGACCAGACGATTCGCAGGAGCGCCGAAATCCTGCGCCGTGGCATGGTCGACGTTTATCCCCAACTACGCGACGCCAAAGTCGAATACGTCTGGGGCGGCACGCTCGACTTCGCCTTCGACATCATGCCGCACGCTGGTCAGATCGACGGCATTTATTACGCGCTCGGCTACGCCGGACACGGCGTCGCCATGGCTACGTATCAGGGTCAGAAAATGGCAGATTTAATCGCGGGCGAGAAACCCGAGAATCCCTTCGTGGGCATTCCGTTCCCAGGTGCGCCATTCGGCCTGTACAACGGCAAGCCGTGGTTTCTGCCGTTCGCGGGAATGTGGTACAAGTTTCTGGATTGGGTGAGCTAGAATCCACACACAGATGATCTCCCGCTCCGACGATTACGTGGAATATTGCCGCGAGACCGCGAAGCACGCGAGCGACGCGCACGATTTGGCTCTTCGGGGAAGGGACAAAAAACAAATTACGCGCCTCATCCACACTCGGATCGCCGAGGCCGTCGAACTCCACTCCGGCGATGACCTCGTGGACATCGGCTGCGGCGACGGCACGCTTCTTCGAATCGCGGAACGTGCTGGCACCAGGACCGCCATTGGCTTGCTGGCCACTGACGAAGAGGTAGCTGTGCTGCGCCGGTTTGGCATGGAGGCCCGACAGGGCTGACCGATCAACTTCCGCTTCCCGATGAATGCGCCTCTGTGATCGTCTGCAACAGCGTGTTGTTGGTGGTTCCCAGGGAAAGAATTCCCGCGAGTTTGCGTCAGATCCGCCGTATTGCCAAGGCCGATGCGCGAATATTCCTGGGAGAAATTCCGTTCACGGAGCAGCACGATCCGACTCCGCGGTTCACTACTCGCCGGGAAACGCTCAGCTACTTATACCGTGAACACGGTCTCAGAACGTGGTTCGGAACGCTGCGGAGAATGATCTGGTGGGCGCTTCGTCGACAACCGGCCGTCCTACGCCCCGGCACCGCGATCTCTTTCTTTGCCGCGCCGTCCGAGTTCATCACCATGGCGCAGGATGCAGGTCTCGAGTTCGTCCGCTACTGGCAACATGACCACCCGAATACCCGCAACAATTACTTGTTTCGAAAAGCGAGCTAGCCGTTACTGGCGGCGCAGAACGAAGTAAATAAACGGTCCCAACGCCATCGCGATCCCTCCGCCGATTGCGGCGAACCGGTCGCTTCCCAGCAGCGCCACCAAACTCATCACCACCGGCGCGCCGACAACGTAGAGCAATCCCATCCGCCCGCCGGGGATGAGAAACGCGCGCGGCATTTCTGGCCGCGTGCGGCGGAGTTTCCAGGCTGAAAGCACAGTCAGCACCGTCGTGGCAGAGCGCAGCCAGATGTATACAGAGATGAGCTGGCCAAGACTTTGCCAAGCGAGCAGCGCGTAGATGATCGCCGATGCCACAATCGCCAGCCAGGGCGTCCCATACCGCGAATGCTTGCGCGTGAGCGCTGAGGGAAGATATCCATCTTCCGCCATGGCGAAGGGCATCCGTGTCGTAGTGAGCACGGTGCTGTTGAGAAGTGCGACGTTGCCTACCATCGCCGCCAGCGTCATCCAGGTACCAAGCCACGGACCGCCAATCATTTTCGCCGCGTCCGAGAAAAAACCGGTGTGCCACTTCTGCCACTCCCCCGCCGAGCCCAGCCCGGCGAACGTGGGCAGAAAGTACGCCGCAATCGACAGCGGAACGACGAGCGCCAGCGCCCGCGGATAGGCGCGTTGCGGGTCCTCGACTTCCTCCGCCACGGTCGAGAGTTGCTCGTAGCCGGAATACAGCCATAGGCCCAGCGCTAGTCCCACGCCGAAGATTTTGAATGTTGGCTGGTGCGGCGGAGTCAATGGGACAAACGGATTGTGATGCCACTTCATCAGGGCCATCACAATCATCGTCATCACCGGAACAAAGATGAAGATCTCGAGCGCAGTTGCGACTTTCCCTACCATCTGAATGCCGCGCACATTGATCCATGTGATCACGGCAATCAGCGCGACGGAGACGAGGTAGTGCTTCCACCCGGTGATTCCAGGAAAAAGATAGTCAGTGAAGAGAACGGCGTAAGCCCCGCCCAATAAGAACGACGCTGACCAATTCCACCATCCCGCAAGAAATCCCCAGAAGCCACCGAAGGCTGCGCGCGTCCAGCGATAGAAGCCGCCTTCAACGGGCATTGCGGTGGTGAGTTCTGCCGACACCAGCGAGACTGGGATGCACCAGAAAAATGGCAGCACCAGCAGGTAGATCAGCGTCATCCCTGGACCTGAGGTGGTGACCATATCTTCGAGTCCGAAAGGGCCGCCTGTCGTGTAGGAAAACATCACGAAGACGAGATAGAACAGGCCAGCTTTGCGAAGAGCGGATGCGTTGCCGTTAGAGGAGGTCAAAGTATCTGGTCTCGAGGCTATGCGGCGAGTGCTCCTGTCAGAGCGCCTTCGAGTTCGAGCAATTTGCGCTTTACGTCGAGTCCGCCGCCGTAACCGCATAGTGAGCCATCGGAGGCAATCACGCGATGGCAGGGGACGACAATCGCGATGGGGTTGCGATTGTTCGCCATGCCCACGGCGCGAAACGCGTTTGGCTTGCCGACGGCGCGAGCAATGTCTGCGTAGGTGCGCGTTTCGCCGTAAGGGATTGCCAGCAGTGCGCGCCAGCAGGCTAGCTGGAAATCCGTGCCGCGAAGATCGATCGGGAAAGTGAACTCGCGGCGCTTGCCGGCGAAATATTCTTCGAGCTCACTCAGGTAAGGTTGCATCACGCGAGAGGACGGCTCGAACTGGAAGCCCTTTTTTTCTTCGCGAAGATCGCGTGGGTTCGGGCGAATCGATTGCTGTCCCGGCAACCTGGCGTCGAATTCAAGGGCAACCAAACCTTGGCTGGATGCTGCCAGAAACAACGGTCCAATCGGTGAGTCGATGTTTGTGGTGTGAAGGATTTCCATTGAAATCGATTCCTCCAGCACAAATAACGATAGCAGACGATGCGGCTGTTGCATGCGGATAAAAAGATTTTCACCTCAGAGGCAACAGGAAGAAAAACTAAAGGGAAAAACAAGAACTAAGAACTACTGACGCGGTGTGTGGGCGGTTCTGTTTCGGGTGTGGGTACCCCCCTCCCCCTGGATCTTTGGAATCACTGAGTTAGCAGGAAATTCGATGGCAAGATCTCTGGGCTCAATGACTTACGGGTAAAATCTTGTGTTTAAAGAACTTAGAAGATCGCTGGAGTTGCAAGTCGTTGAGAAATCAGCAAACTGCATCGCAAATTTCAGACGCTACCGCGGGCAGCCCGCAGTTGACAGAAATCGAGTTTTCGCCCACAGTGTCTGCGGCGTGCTTATGGCCCTATCTCTGCCTCCCATGAGGAAAGGTGTGCTGGTTGCCGTGGCGGTGGTATTGGCGCCGGTGCTGCTGGTGGGAGTGGTCGCGTTTGCGGCGGGGGACTGGCGGGAGATTGGCGCAACCGCCGGCGGAGATCAGGTTTCGGTGAGCTCGGTCACGGCTCATAAGAACGGCCTGCGCACTGCCTGGATCCGCGTGGAGTACAAAGAACCGGCCAAGCTGCCACAGGGTGGTCCCTTCGTCGAACTCCGAGCTCGGGTGCACTTCAATTGCGCCAGCGGCAGCGCGGTGCCGAACTCCGAATGGTTTTACTCACGCGACCACAGTGGCAAACTTGTGGTCAGCAAGAAGACGCGGCGGGATGATCAATTCGGACAACTCTCGGAAGGAAACTTCGGGGAGATGGCAAGGGAGTTTGTTTGTGGGCAGAAATAATAAGGAAGCGCGCGGAACGCGAGATTGACGTGTCGCAAAGAACGCGACCCATTCGGCGCGGCTCGCCAAGATCCTTCATTCGCGCAAAGGGCGCGCTCTTTCAGGATGACACTCAACCCACGGATTTCCACAGGCTGGGCACATCGGTAACTCTGCAACCACTTCCACCTGCGGCGCTTCCGGCATATTCTGGTAACGAAAACGCAGCCCGCGGCTGCCGCTTCACTCATCTAGTATGGATTCATTTCGTCTCTATTCAGTTGTGGTTGCAGGCAGCGCCATCGCTCTGGGCGCCTACGCGTTTTTGCGGCGCAAGCCCAAGGGCGAGGCAGATCTCGAACGCGAACGCCGAACCTGGCTTGACGGTATCGGCCGCATCACGGATGGCACGGTCATCGATGTGCAGGAGTTGGCCCCGAACACCGGTCATCACGCCGCAGTGTTTCTCATCTACAAGTATGACGTTGCTGGCGTGTCCTACGAGTGTTCGCAAGACGTAACCTATCTGAGGCAGTGGATCAACCTGCATTCCTGCCGCCTGGGGCTGCCCACGTCGGTGAAATACGATCCGCACAATCCCGGCAACTCGCTGGTGGTCTCGGAGAGTTGGATGGGATTACGGCAGTAGAGGCCGTGAGCAGGTTGGTGTAGGTGCAGAGGAAACAGCAGGTCTCTCCACTTCGCTTCCCCCTCCCTGCTGGAAGGGGAAGCGCAGGTCGGGATGACAATTCGTGATGGGATACGGCGACTGTGAGGCTGGTTTAGAAGGTCAGATCTGGTAGTCCTGGTAGTCGTCTTGAAAGAGTTCTTGGGGAGAGATGTTCGGAGTGGAGGTCCCTTCATCGATTGTGAGGCAAGGCTCCGCGCCCAGCACTTCGTGCGTATGTTGCTGAAATCGCTCACGCAATTCGTGTACTTCCGTAGCCAGTTTAATGATCACGTCGGACAGGGGATCGCGGATGTCCTTGGGGTCAGTGATCACCACGCGTTTGCCGTCGCGCAGAACAATGTGTCCGGGCACACCTACGATGGTGGAGTTTGCCGGCACATTGCGCAGCACGACCGAGCCTGCACCTACGCGGCAGTTGTCTCCGATCGTGATGTTGCCCAGCAGCTTCGCGCCGGAGCCGATCGAAATGTTGTTCCCAAGCGTGGGATGTCGTTTGCCCTTTTCTTTACCGGTGCCTCCCAGCGTTACTCCCTGATAAAGCGTGACATCGTTGCCGACGATGGCGGTCTCACCGATCACAGTGCCCATGCCATGGTCGATGAAGAGACGCCGTCCAATCTCCGCGCCGGGATGGATCTCAATCCCCGTGAACAGGCGGGCGACTTGTGATACGAATCTTGCCAGGAAGCGCATACCATGTCGCCATAGCCAGTGGCTCATGTGATGGGACCACACCGCGTGCAGACCCGGATAGCAGATGAGCACCTCGAGGTAGGAGCGGGCGGCGGGGTCGGACTCGAAAACAGCCGCAACATCCTCGCGCACGGAGTGGAAGAAACTGATCATGCTATGGATGAACGTAGCCTAGCCGGGGGAGTCAGTGCAAGAGCAAGAAACGGATGAGAACTGAGAACAGGGGTTCTAACCGCCAGTCTGGAAGCCGCCGCTGTGCGCGACGGTAATACGAAGGTACTTATAAGGATTCACCGGAGTGTCGTTAATACGGACTTCATAGTGGAGGTGCGGTCCGGTAGAACGCCCGCTGAGGCCGACATAGCCGATGGTGTCGCCACGATGGACGTGTTGACCGGGTGTAACAGCAAAGCCGGAAAGATGGCCGTAACGGGTGGAGATGCCGTGGCCATGATCCATCATGATGGCCTTGCCATATCCGCCCATGAAATCTGCGAACGTAATTACGCCATCTGCGGGTGCGATGACCGGGTGGCCGTAATTGCTGCTAATATCCACACCGCTGTGAAATGCGCCCTCGCCGTTGAAGGGATCGATGCGCTCCCCGAAGCTTCCCGTGACTTGGCCTTCAACCGGCCAAAGATTGGGAGCGGCGTTGGCGCGATACCAGTCGGCGGTGGTGGCATTGCGAGTCATTCCCAAGCTGATGCCAACGCTGGCGTCGCCAGTGAGCGCGGAAGTGCGGAGCGCGCCAAGCTGGTCCAACGAGGAAGTGACGTCGGCGTCGTGAATCTGCTGCTGCGTGGCCGTAACCAGCGTCGGCTGTGATTTCAGACCATAAAGAGCCGAGACCTCACTGGCAATCGAGCCCAGGGAAGCGACTTGTACGTCGCGCTCTTTGGCGACCTCTTCCAGCTTGGAATAACGGTCCTTAAGCTGCTCCTTCTCGGTGCGCAGTTCGTTGTAGCGGGAAACCTTCAGGAGCATGCGGGTGTAGGAACTGGCGATACCGGTGAGGCTGAGGAATCCGATGGCCGCGCCGACAACAAATACGTACAAGTAATGGACTGGAATGGAGATCTTGCGCAACTGGCCGTCGTCTCCCCGGGCCACGAAAAGTATGTAGAAGCGTTTTTGCAAATGCCTTCCTTCTTCCGCTTTGAATGATCAGGGCCGGAACTCCAGGCAAAGTTCTGAGGTTGCAGAGAGCCTGTTCGGACAACCTGATTGTTCCGGGTCACGCGTTCCCATCTTGGGAATGGAGACTTCTAACGTGCCCTGCTGCCTACCGGAACCGGCGGCCCAAGCCTCAGATACATCTTTTGTCTGCAATTCCTAAAGGAATGCATAACTTAGCTCGGCCAGAGATCAGAGATCATTGTGAATGACTGGTAAAAGGTAACAAACTGGGTTCCCCCTGTCAACGGGAGTGGACTGACTTAATCGTTACTTAAGGCGGGTAATCGGAAGTCATCCCGGGACAGGTTACGCGGTGCCGGGCGTAATGAACAGGACTTGCCTGAAGGCCATCTCAGGGGTGGTGAGCGCCGGAGCGTCGAGTCCCTTATATTGGTGGTCGTGGTAATTGCCGAAAAAGCGCTGATCTCACAGATTCGCCGTCTAGCGAAGGCCAAGGTCAACCCCGCAGTTTTGACCGGGATTGGAGACGACTGCGCCCTGCTGAGACTTCCGGCGGGCGAAGGCAAGGGACGGGACACGCTGGTCACTACTGACTTCTCGCTCGAAGGAATCCACTTCCGGCGGAGCTGGCATTCGCCGGAATCAGTTGGCCACCGGTGTCTTACGCGAGGGTTGAGTGACATCGCTGCCATGGGCGGGAAGCCTGTTGCGGCATTTCTTTCCCTTGCTCTTCCCCGCGACCTGCCGCTGAATTGGGTGCCCCGCTTCGCTCGTAGCTTGATCAGTCTGGCCGAGAAATACGGGGTAACCCTTGCCGGAGGCGACACATCGGAGTCGCCCAATGGGATTCTGGCTGACATCATTGTCTTGGGCACCGCGCCCAAGGGTAAGGCTGTGTTGCGCTCGGGAGCCAGGCTCGGCGATTACGTTTATGTGAGCGGGGAACTAGGGGGTTCGGCGGCTGCGGTCTGGAAAATGCGGCAGAAGCCCAAGCGCAAGCTGAATCCGCGGGGGTATCCGCGGCACTTCTTTCCCGAGCCGCGAATCGAACTGGGTCGTATTCTGCGCGAGAAAGGCTTGGCCTCGGCGATGATCGATACCAGCGATGGCCTCTCCACTGATCTTGCCCACATCTGTGAAGAGAGTGGCGTCGGGGCGGAACTACAAGCAGAAGCCATCCCCCGGGCGAGTGTTGGCAAGCCATTGCGGGAAGTCGATCTCGAGTTTGCCCTGCACGGCGGGGAAGACTACGAACTGCTATTTACCGCGCCCCGCGGCAAGCGGATCCCATCCCGGATTGCCGGCATCGTCATTACGCACATTGGCCAGATCACTCGCGGACGGAAGATATTCCTGACGAACCGGTCCGGTGCTGCGCGCGAGCTCGAGCCACGGGGATGGGAACACTTCCGCAAGTAGTGGTTACCTTAGTCACCGGTCATCATCTATGTCTATACCTGCGCGCGCAAAACGGTACTAGAGTAGTGGCATGTCGTTCTCCCGAGTTGTCTCCCTTCGCGTTCTGCTTGTTTTGCTGGCGATCACTGCCACGGTCGCAACGCTCGCTGCCGAAAAGAAGCAACCGCCTCCCCCGCCGGCCCACGCCCAGTCTCCAGTGCCCGCGGTAACCGATGAGTATATCCATAAGGAGTTTGGCGATAACTGTTCGCTGCTGGGCGGCCCGCCGCAGTTTGTCGGCGATCTCGACGGCGACGGCGTGGATGATCTTGTCGTGGCTGGCCGATGCAAGAATCCCATGGCCGACCAGGCTGAATACGGCTTTCGCGTGGCCGATCCCTATGACAGCTTTCTAGGTTTCGGCGATGTAAAAGTCACATCTACATTCGCCTCGGATGCGCCCGAGCGCAAGGGCGTTTGTCTGCTGATTGTCCACGGCGTGGGTCCCGAAGCCTGGCGTTCCGATAAACCAAAGCCCAAGTTTCTGCTGATCAATCTGCCCTTCAAGACGCTTACGGTGAAAAGGCTGGCGCTCAAAAAGAAGACCGTCCTCGGCGTTTACATGGAAGAGCAGGGTGAAGGCGAAGCGACCTCTTCGGTCATCTTCTGGGACGGGAAGAAGTATCGCTACCAGATACTGGGCGCGGATTTAGAATAGGCCTTCAGCCCTGTTCTGGGGCTGCTAGGGATACCCATTCCAATCTTCCAGTCGGTGAAAGTGACGAGTTATACTCGTCTGTGAACGACACAGGGACGAACTTCGTCAACTGCTACGAGGACGTTAGCCGTTCCGACGCGTACGCCACACTCGAGTTCGCGAACACCTATTACCTTGCCTACCGCGATCTTCCGGCGATCATTTCAGAAAATGTCGTGGGTACGAAGGCGCTTGATTTCGGTTGTGGCACTGGCCGGTCAACGCGGTTCCTGCGGAAACTCGGGTTTAATGTGACCGGAGTCGATGTCTCGGAGGACATGCTGCGGATCGCGCGCTCTCTGGATCCTTCGGGCGACTACCACCTCGTGCCGGGCGATAATCTCGACGAATTTGAGGCTGGGGCCTTCGACCTCGTGCTCTCCGCTTTTACCTTCGACAACATTCCAGGGGCGACGAAGACAAGAATCTTTCGCGATCTGGGAAAGCTGCTGACGCCGAATGGAACCATGGTCAGCGTCGTTTCGTCGCCCGAGATTTACACCCATGACTGGGCCTCATTCACGACCAAGGATTTTCCGGAGAACGCCGCAGCCCGCAGCGGGGACGTCGTGCGCATCGTCGTTACTGACCATCAGGACCGGAGGCCGGTCGAAGACATCATGTGGACCGACGAATCGTACCGCGCGGTGTATCGAGAAGCGAGTTTGCAAGCCATTCAAGTCGTCAAGCCCCTGGCCACAGGCGACGAACCATACGGGTGGGTGAACGAAACCAAGATCGCTCCCTGGGTGATTTACGTGTTGAGGCGAGCGATGTAGTGCTAGAGGCGCCAGCCTGATGGCGTGTGTGCAGTCTTTCATGCCATGTGATCTACCTCACACCTGCCTGCCCACCCACCCGCTATAATCCTTCCCGCCATGAATCTCGAAGAAAAAATCGCAGAACTGAAAAAGCGCAACCAACTCGCCGAAGCCGGCGGAGGCGAAAAGCGGCGTGAGCGCCAGCATAAGGAAGGCAAAATGTCGGCGCGGGAGCGCATCGAGTTCCTGCTCGACGAAGGCACCTTCGAAGAGACCGACAAGCTGGTCACGCACCGCTGCAGCGACTTCGGCATGGCCGAGCAAAAGCCTTATGGCGACGGTTTTGTCACCGGCTACGGCCGCATCGAAGGCCGCCTGGTATACCTCTTCGCGCAGGATTTCACCGTGTTCGGCGGATCGCTCTCGGAGACCAATGCGGGGAAGATCGTGAAGATTATGGATCTTGCCGCGAAGATGGGTGTGCCCGTGATCGGGCTGAATGATTCCGGCGGGGCGCGCATTCAGGAAGGCGTGATGTCACTGGCCGGATACGCCGACATTTTTCTGCGCAACACGTTATACAGCGGAGTGGTGCCGCAGATTTCGGCGATCATGGGACCGTGCGCCGGCGGCGCAGTGTATTCGCCTGCCATCACCGACTTCGTTCTCATGGTCGACAAGACTTCCTACATGTTCATCACCGGGCCCGACGTGATCAAGACGGTGACTATGGAAGAGGTCACCAAAGAACAACTCGGCGGCGCCATGACTCACAACGAAACCTCAGGTGTGGCGCACTTTCTGGCGCACGACGATGCCGAGTGTTTGTCGATGGTGCGCGAGCTGCTGAGCTTTGTGCCCTCCAACAACCTGGAGGAGCCGCCGCGCAAGCCGTGCCACGACCCGATCGACCGCGCCGATGCGGCGCTCGACAAGATCGTGCCCGCGCAATCGAATCTGCCCTATGACATGAAGGACGTGATCCACGCCGTGGTCGACGACGCATACTTCTTCGAGGTGCAGGAGCACTACGCGAAAAACATGGTCGTCGGATTCGCGAGGCTAGACGGGCGCTCCGTAGGAATCGTCGCCAACCAGCCAGCCATGCTGGCGGGAACGCTTGACATCAATGCCTCGATCAAGGGCGCGCGCTTCGTCCGGTTCTGCGACTGCTTCAACATTCCGCTGGTCACCTTCGAAGATGTCCCAGGATTTCTCCCCGGCACCGCGCAGGAATACGGCGGCATCATCAAACACGGCGCGAAACTGCTCTACGCCTTTGCCGAAGCCACGGTCCCGAAGGTAACGGTGATCACGCGCAAAGCGTACGGCGGAGCCTATTGCGTGATGGCGTCCAAGCACATCCGCACCGATGTGAACTACGCGTGGCCGACCGCGGAGATCGCAGTCATGGGCCCGGAAGGCGCGGTGGATATCGTCTTTAAACGCGAACTCGACGGTGCGGAAAATCGCGAGGCAGCCCGCCAAAAAAAGATCGAAGAATTCCGCGACCGCTTCGCCAGCCCCTACGTCGCAGCCGACCGCGGCTTTGTCGACGCCATAATCCAACCCCACGAAACCCGCAGGAAACTGATCCAGGCATTGGCCATGCTGGAAACCAAACGCGACAAGAACCCGCCGAAGAAGCATGGAAATATACCGCTGTAGGATCCGCCGTTGAGAGCTTCTGAGGTGCGCTTAGGTGGGAACAAAAACTAAGAGTTCCGAGGTGATGTTGGGTCCATTCGTCTCGGCCAGTAGCTCGCGTTTAGACCCTTGCTTGACCTGCTATCGCAGCTTCCCTTGCGGGATACCGCGCGCGATCTTCGCTCGGGCTCCGGGCTTACCGCCAACCGGAAAAACCTACCCAACGCCTCGGAACTCTATCCTGCCTTCGACATTTCTTCTTGTTCTCCTCGACCAGCGCTTTGCTATAGACCCTTGCTTGCCCTCCCTCCTCATTTTCATGAATTGGGTGACTGCGCTTGAGTCCCGGACGCCGCACCAACCGGAAAAACTTCAGAAGCTGTCAAAGAACGATTATGTTTCTACTCCTTCCATTTTCGGAGTCAACAAAAAGTTTGCGTTTGTAACTCGCGTATTTTCAGCCGAGTGCAGGCCGTCCACAGGCGGGTGACCGGAATTGGTGCAACGGTCACAGCAAATTTGAGCAGAGCGGGACGCGGGGCGACGATTTTCGTGCTTTTCGCGCTTTCAAATTGGGAGCGGCGAGGCGTCCAGGTTTTCGATGGTGCTTTCGCGACTTGTGAAAATCACGCAGAACCAGCGCTGGGCAAGGGTTTTGGAGATGATCCCTGCGCGGGGCAGTCAGCCGATTTCGATTGTTTCGTCGACGAGTTGCTTGTTAACCTCGTCCGTGCCGGTGAGTTCAAACGAGTTGGTGATCGCGGCTGTCCCCTTCTCCACGCGGGTGATGACGTAGGAGCAGCCAATCCAGTGGGCTTCGGCGAGATCGGTCGGCGACCAACGGGCGGGATGATCGGGGTGGGAGTGGTAGAAACCGACAATGTCCTCACCGCGCTCGCGGCCTTCGCGCTGGATGCGGATCAGTTCCCGGGGATCAATGTTGTAACGGTTCTGCGGCGAGTCGGTGCGGGTGTTGCCGCAGCGTGCTGTCGAAGTTACGATACGGGCGCCGTCGTTGTCCATGCGGCCGAGCAGCACACCGCAGCATTCGTGCGGGTAGGTTTCTTCGCCGTGCCGGCGAAGGGATTCATATTCTTTGGGTGCGATCTTGAGCATGAATGGAATGCAGAAGTCAGAAGTCAAAATCCAGAAGTAAGTATTCGGGATGTTTTACTTCTGATTTCTCACTTCTGACTTCTGTTATCCCTCCGTCCAGAATCTCTCACTCAAATATTTATCGCCGGAGTCGCAGAGGATGGTAACGATCACCGCTTGCTGTTCTTTTCTCAATTGAAATTGCTCGGCGACTTTAAGGCCGGCGAAAACGCCGGCTGCGGCAGAGATGCCCAGCAGCAGGCCGCAGTCGCGGCCCATGCGGCGGGCCATCTCGTAGGCGTCTTCGGTTGCGATCTCGAGGTTTTCATCCGCCAGCGTCGGATCGTAAATCTTGGGAACGATGGCGCTGGCCATATGCTTGGCACCTTCGATGCCGTGAAACGAAGAATCGGGTTGCAGCGAGATGCAGCGGATTGCAGGATTCAGTTCCTTCAGACGGCGAGTGGTGCCCATGAAAGTGCCGCTGGTTCCGAGCATGGCGACAAAGTGAGTAATGCGTCCTTCGGTCTGTTGCCAGATCTCGTTTGCGGTCCCGTGATAGTGTGCTTGCCAGTTCGCATCGTTGGAGTACTGATCGGCGTAGAAATATAAATCTGGATGTTTTGCGGCGAGTTCGCGGGCCATTCGAATGGCGCCATCCGATCCTTCGCCGGGATCGGTGTAGAGAATATTGGCGCCGTAGGCCTGCAGGATCTTTTTGCGTTCTACCGAGACATTGGTGGGCATGCATAGTGTCACCGGAAATCCCTCAGCAGCGCCCAGCATGGCATAGGCAATGCCAGTATTGCCGCTGGTGGCATCGAGCAGGATTTTGCCGGGAGTGAACTTTCCATTGCGGCGGCCTTCGGCGACGATGTTGGCAGCGGCGCGGTCTTTCACGGAGCCACCTGGGTTGTACCATTCGGCCTTGCCTAAAAGAGTCACACCGGGTAAGGGCGCGGTAAGGCGATCGAAGCGCAACAGCGGAGTGTTGCCGATGCGGTCAAGCAAACTCTGGCCCGCACGCACCATCTCGCGTCCGGGCGCCTGATGCGCCGGGAAAGCCGCGATCGATTTGGTTGAACCTTGAACCATATCTGAATCTGAAACCTTTCCTCGTGACTATCGTAATATGCAAGAACGAGCGAAACAGGCTATGTAGTATGGTGTCCTTAGATGACACGGATTGCAAGTCCGATGCAGCGCCAAATAAGCGTCGTGCAATTTGCACGAGGCCTGCATCCAATAGAGAGATTGAAAGCGGAGAATAATGCCCAAAGCGATTGAAGCGCGAACGTATGAGGAAGCGCTGGCGTGGCTGCGCGATCACGGGTTCGACGTGACGGAAGCGCCAGGCACGAACGGCCGGGTGTTCCTCAGGAAATACAACGTATCAGCGGCGATACAGAAAACGCCCGAAGATGGCGTGAAGATTTTTGCGTATCCCGGATACCTGATTGGCAGCGAGATCTCGAAGCTGATCAACCGCGGTTACCAGCAGTTCCTGAAGAACTCGAAGACGGAAGTTCCGGCGACCGCTGAACACCTCAAGGCACTGCAGTCATTTGCAGAGGAATTGAAAGTTGCGCTTGGGTTGCCGAGCCTCTACAACGAGTCGCTGGGTACGGTGAGCGAGTCGTACCACTACGATCGCATTCAGGATCGTGACAAAGCGCCCGTCGCTCGGCCGAAGCGTCCTTGGGAAGTTGCAGGGAAAGCGGTCGGAGCTAAAGCTGTGGCTGCCAAGAAGGGCCGCGCGTAAGTCTTTCGGCACATCGCTCCAAAATATTCCGGATCATTCTGTGTGCTCGTGTGAAACTGGTGCGCTCTGGCTTGCCAGATCCGGAGGTCTGTATGCGCAACCCGTTCGTCCACTACGTCCTTTTCTTCCTTTCGATCATTTTTCTCACAACCTGCGATCAGGCCGGTGCGCAGGTCCCGTCGGGCGGCAATGGCGTGGAATCGGCGCGATCTGGAAGGTTTCATGGCGGGTTACTGGAATTCTCCGGAGCTTACATTTTTCTCTGGCGCGAAAGAGAATCATGGATGGCAGGCCGCGATCGACCGTTACCGTGCCGTGTATGCGGGCCCGGGGCACGAGACGGGGAAGCTGGACTTCTCCGGGGTGCGCATTGAGATGATCGGTGCGGATGCGGCCTTTGTGCGCGGTTCGTGGCAATTGACGATGTCCGATGGCAGGACTCCGCATGGGCTGTTCACGCTGGTGTTCCGCAGGTTTCCAGCGGGATGGAAAATTGTGCACGACCACACTTCGGCGGCGGAATAAGTCTAGCTTCCAGCTAACCCACAACTCTTCTACCTCTTCGCTCGGACTTGGACTCTGGTGCCTTCGGGGAGTTTGCCGTTCGTTAGTTCTACGATGCCGTTGCGGACTATGCCTTCTAGTTCCTGTTGGGCGTTGGAATTGGAGGAGGGATGCACAGGCAAGTCGCCCGTGCCCACACGGGTTGTGATGGCCATACGGCCTGTGCCTTTGTCCATAGCTTCGTTAGCCAAGCGGTCGGCTTCCGTGTTGTGTTCACGGAGGGCGTGGCCGATAGAGAACCAGTCGAGTTGGGCGATTAATTCTTTGGCGCGACCGTGGAGGTCTTTAAGTGTGGAGTTCTTCACTTTGTAGATGCCTTTGATCTGGCGGACTAGCAACTCGGAGTCGCTGATGAGCTTGAGGGCTTTGGGGCCGTGCTGGAGAGTGTATTCAAGGGCGGCGATGAGGCCCTGATACTCGGCGAAATTGTTGGTCTGGTGGCCAAGGTACTCGCTGAGATCGGCGACTTTGCGTCCGGATTGATCCTGGATGACGACGCCGTAGCCGGCGGGGCCGGGGTTGCCGCGGGCGCCGCCGTCGCTGTGGGCGATGACGTAATGGTCTGGGGGATTTTCGCGGGCGGAGTTTTCGCGATTGCTAAAGAGAGGCTTGGTTGCGGGGGTTCGTGGATGTGGCATGCAGACGAGTTTACAACGGGAGTACGGCTTGCCCGGAACTGTGGGATAGCGGACCAAAATCTCTGCCACAGGGGACACAGAGGTACACAGAGGAAAATCATGAACATCATTCGTAATTTCTAATTGCGCGACAATCTCTGATAACGTCAGCGGCCGGCGGCTAGGCGGGTGGCTAGGCGCGAGGGCAGATTGGCGGCGAAGATGCGGTCTTGCGCGGATTTCAAGTTGTAGGGGGTGCGGTGAAAGTGGAGGACTTGGGCTTCCGTATCGAAGAGGGCGAAGGCGGCGCGCCAATCTCCGTCGCGGGGTTGTCCGACGGAGCCAGGATTGATCATGTAACGGGTGGAGGATTTCAGTTGCAAGGAGACCGACTCGGCTTGCCCGACGGTGCGGTATTCAGGACGGAAGCCGTCGGCGCTGGAGCCGTTGGCGAAGAATCCGCCTTGCAGGTGGGTGTGCCCGAAGAAAGTGACCGGCGTAGCGATGGTGATGAGCGGGACTAGGGCATCGCCGATCGAAACCACGTAGGCGTCTTCATCCTCGGGTGAGCCGTGCACCAGTTGCACGTGCGGGAAATCCTGTAAGGGAAGCGGGCCTTGGGGCAAAGAGCGCAGCCATTCGAGATGCTCGGGAGTGAGCTGGTCGCGGGTCCAGACGGCGGCGGCGGCGGCCATGGGATTGAAGTCATCGAGTTCAAGCAGACCGGTTGCGGCTTTGTCGTGATTGCCGCGGACGAAAATCTTGCCCAGGGCACGGGAGCGGTCGACGACTTCGTTGGGAGAGGCTCCGTAGCCGACGACGTCGCCGAGGTTGGCGACGAAATCGAAGGGCGGAGCTGCGGCGAGGCAGGCCTCCAGGGCTTCAAGGTTGGCGTGAATGTCACTAAGCAGCAGTAGGCGCAATGATCACCAGACAAAGTCGCGATTATAGACCGAGCGTGACGGAAGAGGATACACGGGCGGGTTTTATTCCGCCATCGCTATTTTGAATTGACTACCGGGCAGCGGGCCCAATGTGCGGGCGCAACTTCTTCTAGTGGAGGAAAGGCACGGGCGCAGTCGGGAACGCGGAATCCGCAGCGCGGCTCGAAGGGGCAGCCGGGAGGCATGGCGTGCAGCGGAGGGACTGTGCCTTCGATGGTTTCGAGCGGCTGACTGCGATTAGTCTTTAAATCGGGCACGGAGTGCAGGAGGCCGCGAGTATAGGGATGCGCGGGGGCGTGAAAGATCTCATGGTTGGTTCCCAGCTCTACGACGCTTCCGGCATACATGACGGCCACACGGTCGGCAACCTGCGAGACCACCGCTAGATCATGCGAGATGAAGAGCATGGCCAATCCGAACTTGGAGCGCAGGTCAGCGAGCAGAGCGAGGATCTGGGCCTGGATGGTGACGTCGAGGGCGGTGGTGGGCTCGTCGGCGATGAGCAACTGAGGGCGGTTCACAATGGCCATGGCGATCATGACGCGCTGGCGCATGCCGCCAGAAAGTTGATGAGGATAGTCGCGGGCTCGGCGGTCGGGCTCGGGAATGGCGACGTCATTCATGGATTGAACGGCGCGCTGCCATGCTTGGTCATTCGGTACGCGGTTGTGCGCCAAGACAGCTTCCGCGATCTGGTTGCCGACGCGCATGACGGGATTGAGGGCGGTCATGGGCTCCTGGAAGATCATGGCGATGCGCGAGCCGCGCAATTGGCGCATGGAGTCGTCAGGAAGCGTGGCGAGGTTGCGAAGCAAACCATTTTCAGCGAAGAGGATCTCGCCGGAAACACTTGCCTGAGGCGGGAGCAGACGCATGATGGCGAGGGACGTGATCGATTTTCCGGAACCGGATTCTCCGACCAGACCGAGGACTTCTCCGGGAGTGATGGTGAAGTTGAGATCGCGGACAGCAGGAAGGACGCTTCGACTTCGCTCAGGAAAGGCACGAAAGTCGCTGGCTTCTGCAAGGGGCTTGGCAGGAAACTGAACGCGTAGATTGCGGATTTCGAGAAGCGGAGGCACGGTGTCATGTTAGCAGCGAAGAGTCGCTTCGCGGGCGACGGATAGCCGCGGGGCGGCTGTCTCCACATGAGTGTCATTGTCCCGGCATCTACGCCCGAGAACTAGGGCGGGCCGTTCTTGTTGCCGACGACTACGACTTTCGTATTTTGGCTGCTCTGGAACCAAAGTCGCGCGGGGATGAATCTTCCCCATCTCTTGACGCATCTTTTATGCTTAGACCTATGAGCAAGATTCACATCCCTACGCCTCTGAGGCAATATGTGGGCAAACAGTCGACGGTTGAAGTGAAGGGTGCTACCGTGGGCGAAGCTATGAGCGACCTGCTGGTCCAGCATCCCGATCTGCGCCGGCATCTCTATGCTGACGATGGTAAGCTGCGCGCATTCGTCAATTTGTATGTGAACGACGAGGACATTCGCTATTTGCAGAAAGAGGCGACCACGGTGAAGGAAGGTGATAACATTTCCATCGTGCCTTCCATTGCCGGAGGCGCGACGCGGTGTGACTGCGGATCCGCCGAGATCAGGAATTAGAGAGTTGAAACCTTCCGTCACAAACCGCAACTGTTGTTGTCGTCCTTCGTGTTGTTAGCGCTCAGATTCTGACGCTCCCGAAATTCCACATTTTCAATCGAGGACTTTATGGCCACGACCACCACCGAAATTCCAGTGACATTGAGCAACGACGAAATCCTGCGCTACTCGCGGCATTTGATCATGCCGGAGGTTGGCATGGATGGGCAACAGAAGCTGAAGGCGGCGCGCGTGCTGTGCATTGGTGCGGGAGGGCTGGGGTCGCCGCTGGCTCTGTATCTTGCGGCTGCGGGTGTGGGGACGCTGGGAATCGTCGATTTCGATGTGGTGGATTACACGAACCTGCAGCGGCAGATCATTCACTCAACCGCCGATGTTGGGCGGAAGAAACTGGATTCTGCAGCGGAGAAATTGACAGCGATCAATCCATTTTTGAACCTGCGGAAGTTCGATATGCGGCTGAGCAGTGAGAGTGCGCTGGAACTCTTTCGCGACTTCGACATTATTGCCGACGGCACGGATAATTTTCCTACGCGCTATTTAGTGAACGACGCGTGCGTGCTGACTGGGAAGCCGAATGTTTACGGCTCGATTTTTCGTTTCGAGGGGCAGGCCAGCGTATTTGCCACGGAGGATGGACCGTGCTATCGCTGCCTGTATCCTGAGCCGCCGCCGCCGGGGCTGGTTCCTTCCTGTGCGGAGGGCGGAGTGCTGGGCATTCTGCCGGGCCTGGTGGGCGTGATGCAGGCTACCGAAGTGATCAAGCTGATTCTGGGAGTGGGCGAACCTCTTATTGGCCGGCTGCTGCTGATCGACGCGCTGGGCATGAAGTTCCGCGAACTCAAGCTGCGAAAAAATCCAGATTGCCCGGTTTGCGGGACGCATCCTACGGTGACGAAGCTGATAGACTACAACGAGTTTTGCGGAATTCGTGGGGAGGAAAAGCCGGTGGGGAATGGAGTTCCGGAAATTCAAGTGGAAGAGCTGAAGCGGCGTCTGGATGCGAAGGAGGATCTTTTCGTGCTCGATGTGCGCGAACCGCATGAATATCAGATCTGCAACATCGGCGGACATTTGATTCCGCTGAACGACCTGCCGAAGCGCGTGAACGAGTTGGATTCCAGTCGCGAAATCGTCGTCCATTGCAAGATGGGCGGACGCAGCGCGAAGGCGGTGGCGTTCCTGCAGCAGGCCGGGTTTAGCAAGGTGCACAACCTGGCGGGCGGAATTACGGCTTGGTCGGAGAGAGTGGATCCGAAGGTGCCGAAGTACTGAGGGTAGTGGTCAGTTCCGGAACGGGAGCGCGAAAGCGCTCCTTTTCTATTGGCGCTGATTTGGATTGACATCAATTTCGCCAAGTGGGGTAATGGCATGTTCCCGGCCGTCTTCCCCCCCGCAAACGTGCACCTCAGTGCAGAGTTGGAGAAAGTCCAGAGTCCATGACGGCGTCGCTCGCCGGGACAGCCGAGGCCGTCGTCACCACATGAGGTTTATTGCGGACGTTGTGATCCGAGCACTTGCATTTTTCCGGCAAGTCGGGATAATTACGAGTTTCCTTCCCCCGGGAGCAGAAAGTTCCGATGAAGGGATTGAAGGCCAAACCGCGCCGGGCGCTCCTCAATTACTACGACGACGTGTTGGCCTCGCCCAACTAGCCGAATAGAAAAGGGAGCACGATATGTGCTCCCGTTGATCTTTGTTGTAAAAGTTACCGCCGTGAGGCTACTGGCTAGAACCACTGGCCTGCATGCTGTTGCTGGCGTCTCCCAACTCCAGGGCGGTTTTCTTGCCTTGGAAGCGGACGCCGGCAAGTGTGTTGGGTCCGCTGGCATTCTGAAGCGTAACCGCGGCATCGTTGCTCGATGGCGCTTGCAGTTCGACCACATGTGCGGGCACTTTTGCCACCACGTTCTTGCCCTTCAAGATGCTTAGTTCGACGTTGGGGCCGCTGCCCTCCCACTGAACCTTGTAATCCCCCGGCTTCAGGGTTGTGCCATTGACGGTCACAGGGTTACTAAGTTGCAAACTGCCTTTGGTCGCTGCGAAGGCGGTCGATGCCAATACCAACGCCAATCCTAAAACGAGGCTCTTCGAAACTGTCGCGAACTTCATGACTGCTCCTTTTCTTTCCCGAAATCGCGTCGAGAAACGGTTAGGGCGGCCCGGCTCACGAGGTGCGCGAGAAAACACTGGTGTTTTGCCGCGAATCGCCTACAATGCAACCGCTAGGCTTCAGCAGACAAGCCGCAAGGCCTGCCTCGCTGCGCAAGGGGGTTTTCTTACCTGGGCCGCCAAACCGAGAGTAAGAGAATCCCCTAAACCCACTAACCTTTTGTGTACGCGACCGGTGTGGACGTCGTTTTCCAGCCGGCCGCTTCTTCACTACACTACGTATCCACAACCCCAAGAGTTCCATCGCTCTGCAATTGTCTTCACGCTCATTTGACGAAGGGCTTGCGCCTCCGTTAGCAGGAAGCGTCTGCATTCGTTGCGGAACAGCGTCACAGTGTTTTGTCTGGGGCGAAGTTTATGAGGAACCGTGGCAGCATCCACCCAAGGAGTGGGGTGACGATCGAAATCTAATTTCAAATGCGGAAATCAAGGCAAGCAATCGGCGGGTACCTTGGCGATGCGTCAGTCGCCGTCGCCATGCTGCCGATCGACCGACCAAATACTCGCCTGATCTTTTTCGAACGGGTATACATGAACCATCCAGTTGAAGATTACTGGATGGAATGTTCCACCGGCGGCGTCGCAGGCTTCCTGCGTGGTAATCGATCCCCTCAAACCGAATTGCGGATGCGGCGCCAGCAACTCCTTCCGGCGGTCTGCAGGCGGGGCGCAGAAATTCACGTGCTCGTGCCATTGCGCGATGCTCAACGGAACGCGCTCGTCAAGTTGATCTTCGCCAAGGCGCTTGGGTGCCGTGTACATCACACCGATAAGCTTGTAGTCGTCGCCATGCTTTTCATAGAGAAGAGACGTTGGGTGCTCGGGATTGAAACTGAAGGCCGCTTCCATAGCATATGAGTAGTTAGTGAAGTGATACATCTTCTGCGGAATTTCGGGATGGAAAATCTTGAAGCCGTCGGCCAGCGCAGCGCGGTAGTCGGTGTATTTTGTTGAAGCTTTGCGAGCGGCCTCCACCACTTGTTGAGCTCGCTCGGCATCGCCTGATTTCGCGGGCCGGAGCGCCGTCATCTTCATGTGTGGGCCCATGTCCATGTGACCTTCCATGGAATGCATGGCATGCATGCCGGCGTCGGTGTCTTTATCATCTTTATCTGCGCCCATGGACATGCCTTTCATGTTCGACATGTCATGACCCGGCATGTCCATGCCCGGCATGCTCTGCGGGTTGCTGGGCTGGGCGTTGCCGCTGGCTGGTTGTTGCTGACCCCAGGCCACGCTGGCTAGCAGGAAAAGCGAAATCAAAAAGACGATTCGGTCACGCATGGTAAATCTCCCCACGTTCTTGGTTTCTATTAACCCTGCCGCAGCTAAGTTGTTTCTGCAAGCGACATAAGGCTACAGGGATTACAGAAGTAATTATCCGTGACTTCGAGAGGCCTGTGGCAACTGAGATCAAGGATAATGCCGAGGTGCGGGAGTTTCAGGAGTTAGAGCGCGCTCGATTCAAGTGCCAGATTCCTGCATTCAAATATGCGGCGTAGGTTACCCATGAGAGATAAGGCAGGAGGAGCGCGCCGGAGAATGTTGAGATTCGCCAGAACAAGATTGTGGTGGCGAGAATTGCCGCCCATAGCAGGATGATTTCAGCCAAGGCTAGCCCTGGCGAACGCAATCCAAAAAAGATTGCCGACCAAGCCGCATTTAAAGCCAACTGAATCAGAAAAATCGTAATTGCCGGTGAGGTTCCCGACCAACCGTCACCAACGCGCCACACATTCCAGGCAGCGAGCGTCATCAGAAAATAAAGGACAGTCCACACGGGACCGAAGTAGGACGCGGGCGGATTCCCTGGCGGCTTGCGAAGCGTGGGATACCAGGTACAAACGGACTGCGCCGTGAAGGCTGATCCGATTCCGGCAGCGGAGAACGTCAGGGCTACGAATGCGGCCAACGCGACCAACAGGTTTCCGGACAAGCGACCATCTTACTGCAACGGAGCGGAGACGTGTTCGTGGACGATTAGCCACTTGCCGTCCTGATTTTCCCAAACGCCAGTCCAGCGGAAGTTGCCCATTTCAACTTTGCCGGTCTTGGTGGTCATCTCTTCTTTCACGGTCGCGGTGGCCCAGACTAAATCGCCGTGGGGATGAATGGAGGCGTCATCGTTCACCGTGAACTTCGCGCTCTTGTAGCTGTCGAGCACGACCTTCACGCCCTTTTCGTATTCGTCCCAGCTGTTGTACTTCAAGGGAGCGATATCGAAGAAGGTATGCGGGCCGCTGGCGTAGAACTTGGCCACGTTGGCGGTATCGAGGGTCGCCCATCCGTCCCAAATTTTCTGCAGGAAAGCTTTGTCGGGAGCAGGGTCGGCTGAGGATTTCTTTGCCGTCGGTTTAGGAGGTTCCGCGATGCTGGATAGGGTGAGGGTGAGAACGCACAGGGAAACGGCGAAAATGCGCTTCATAGCTGACTTCCTCTCTAGTTCATACGGTTAGCGATCCAAAGATCGGCGGAATTCTCGCACACGGACTCGCGCTCTGCAAACCACGCATTGACCGATTTCCACAGCGCACGCTAAAATAGTTGAGTTTGCCTGTACTCGCCGACCCGTTCTGGGGACGCCTGCCTTGGCTGCTGAAGCCCGTGGCGGAAAACACAGCAAGCACAGAAAGTTCAGCGGGTGCCAGGTTGTACCCGTGTGCGCGTGGGACGCGCTTGATGAACTGACTCTCACGACATTTTGACGGAGGCAGAGGTATGTATGCGGTCATCCGCGCCGGTGGAAAGCAGTACCGGGTGGCGCCCGGAGATGTGATTCGAGTGGAGAAACTGGCTACAGGAACCGATGGCCATGTGGACTTTGCCGAGGTGTTGGCGGTGTCGGGCGGCGAAGGAAAGATCGGCAAACCGGAATCGGAAGCGCGAGTGGTCGGCGAAGTGGTGGAAGAAGGCCGAAGCCCGAAGATTTTAGTTTTTCATTACAAGCGAAAGAAGCAGTATAAGAAGCTGCGCGGGCACCGGCAAGCCTACACAGCTGTGCGCATCACTGAGATCGCTTTTGACGGGCAGAGCTTCAAGGCTCCGGAAGTGCCGAAGAAGGAGCCGAAGGTGAAGAAGGCTGCAGCCGCGGACGAGCATGAGCATGAGTCTGACTCTGACTCTGACGTGAAGAGCGTCAAGGGACACGCAACCAAGGGGCAGGCAAAGAAGAAAGCTGCTCCGAAGAAAGCGGCGAAGAAATCCGCAGCCAAGAAAAAGAAGTAAGGGAAGTCTAAAATCGAGGACTGAAAGCTGAGAGTTGATCCATGGCGCATAAAAAGGGACAAGGAACTTCACGAAACGGCCGCGACTCGAACGCGCAGCGGCTTGGATTTAAAGCATTCGGCGGGCAGATCGTGCCTGGCGGAACGATCATTGTGCGGCAGCGTGGAACGCGCGTAAAGCCGGGACTTAACGTCGGCCGCGGCAAAGACGATACGCTTTTTGCCAAGATAACGGGACGGATCAAGTTCCTGAACAAAGGCTCGATGGGCAAGTTTGTGATGGTCGAGCCGATGGAAGTGGTGGAGTAGTTCGCGTCCATTTGCTGAGCCGGCATTGCGCTTTAGCAGCTGCTGCGAGCTGTGCGACGCGGCTTGAGCCTCGCCTTCGGGACGAGGCTTTTGTTTTGTAGCCAATGGGTAGTGATCATGTTTATCGATGAGGCAAAAATTCGGGTCAAAGCGGGGGATGGCGGCAATGGCTGCATGGCTTTCCGTCGCGAGAAATATGTTCCACGCGGCGGGCCTTCGGGCGGCGATGGCGGCGAGGGCGGCGATGTGATCATGGAATCCAGCGAGCGGCATAACACGCTGGTGCATTTCCGCTTCAATCCTGAATACAAAGCGGAGCGCGGACGTCACGGCGAAGGGTCGAACAAGACAGGGCGCGAAGGCGAAGATGTAGTCCTGAAAGTTCCGGTAGGAACGATTGTGTACGACGAGGAAACCGGCGAGAAGGTGTTTGATTTTTCCGGCCCGGATCAACGGATGGTGATTGCTCGCGGCGGTCGTGGTGGACGGGGCAATGCGCGCTTCGCCACTTCGGTGCATCAGGCTCCGCGGGAACATGAGCCTGGACGTCCGGGCGAGGAGCACACCTACCGGCTTGAGTTGAAGTTGCTGGCTGACGTGGGTCTCGTGGGATATCCGAACGTGGGTAAGTCCACGCTGATCTCGCGTATTTCTGCAGCGCGGCCCAAGATTGCTGACTATCCGTTCACTACTCTGGAACCCAATCTCGGAGTGGTTGCCGTGGGTGATCTCAATAATGAAATCAGCTTTGTGGCGGCGGACATTCCTGGCTTAATCGAGGGCGCGCACGCGGGTTCGGGATTGGGCACACAGTTCCTGCGGCACATCGAGCGCACGCGCTTGCTGGTTCATCTGGCGGATGTGTCGGATGCTAGCGGTCGTCCTGACATCGTGAAAGACGTGGAAGTGATTCTTGGGGAACTAGCGAGTTTCGGCGCTCACCTGGAAGAAAAACCGATGATCATGGTTGCATCGAAGATCGACGTGGCTAAAAAAGACAAAGTGGCAGCGCTTAAGCGGTATTGCAAGAAGCACAAGCTGAAGATGTACGAAATTTCAGCGGTGACCGGCGAAGGGATCGAGGAACTGAAGTACGCGATGGCTAAGGAAGTGAATGCTCTGCGTGAGCAGGCGTTGAAGCAGGTCGAAGCCGCGGAGGGCCAGATCGGCTGAGCGAACTTTACCGGGAAACAGCTTCATGCCCTCGGAATTTGCGTTCCGTGCTGGAAGTGATACTGAAGAATCTTCGCCGCAAGGGCGGGGTGCATCTCCTCTCCGGCGGACTTTACCGTCCGCACAATTTGTCCGCGGCAAACTACTTCGGTAGGGGAAAGGCCCGCGATCTCGGCCGGCAGTACCAGGTTGATCTCCAGTTGCACGTTGGGCTGGAGAAGATCTTCCGCCTGGAACAGCAATCCGGAACGGCTGATATTCCTGGTTTCACCGTCGTGCCATTTCTCTTCGTCCAATAGACGATATTTCAAAGGTAAGTGAAGTTGAAAACGTGGTGCGCGTGAAAGGGCTGATTGTTCCGATCTTTGGCGCGTGGAAGCACGAGCGGTTTGCACTGGCATATCGACCTCACGAAGGACAGGGGTAGAATCCAACACTTCGCGAACTTTGCTTTTCAGATCACGAAGGGTGAAGGGTTTCTGGAGCAGAGACACACCGGCGTCCAGGGTGCCGTCGTGCCCGATTACATTTTCCGTGTAACCGGACATGTAAAGCACTTTCGTCTGCGGACGAATTTCTGAAATCCGCTGCGCGAGTTCGCGACCGTTCATGCCGGGCATGATCACATCGGTTAAAAGCAAGTGAATCACGCCCTCGTGCGCGACGGCGATTTGCATCGCCACCGCTCCGTCCGCAGCCTCGATCACTTGGTAGCCCTGCTTTTCCAGGAACTGGCGAGCGAGGTAGCGCAGATTGGCTTCGTCCTCTGCCAGAAGAATGGTCTCCGTTCCAGGCTCGGTGAAAACGGCTTCCTCGGAGGAGACGACTTGTGCGAGAGTTTCCGCTCTCTCCGCGACGCGTGGCAAATAAATCTTGAACGTGGTGCCCTTGCCGGACTCGCTGGAAACCCAGATGTAGCCGCCACTCTGCTTGATGATTCCGTAAACTGTGGAGAGTCCCAACCCGGTCCCCTTCGTGCCTTTGGTGGTGAAGAAGGGCTCGAAGATATGGGACTGAGTCTCGGAATCCATGCCCAGGCCAGTGTCGCTGATGGAAAGCATCACATAATCTCCGGGCCTGAGTGGAGCATGAAAACGGGCGTACTCTTCGTCGAGCGAGACGTTGGAGGTCTCAATGGTGAGCTTGCCGCCGGAGGGCATCGCATCCCGAGCGTTCAGCGCAAGATTCATGATGACCTGATCAATCTGTCCCGCGTCGGCACGGACCGACCCGAGCACAGCTGCAGGCACCATTACGAGATCGATATCCTCGCCGATCACGCGTGTGAGCATCTTCAAGTTTTCAGTGACAACTTCATTCAGATCAAGGATCTTCGGCGCCAGCATCTGCTTGCGGCTGAACGCCAGGAGCTGGCGGGTAAGAGAAGAAGCGCGCTGCGAGGCGCCGGCAATCTCCTGCGCGGGACCTCGGAGAGCCGGGTCCGGACCCAGCCGGTCGAGGAGAAATTCGGAGTAGCCTGAGATCACCATGAGCAGATTGTTGAAGTCGTGGGCAATGCCGCCCGCAAGCCTTCCCACGGCTTCCATCTTCTGAGATTGCTGGAGTTGCTGCTCGAGAGCGCGCCGCTCGGTCACATCCTCGGCAAACAGCTCGAAGGCTCTTTCTTTGTCGCCGTAAGAAACTGCGCGTCCGGAAACGCGAACCACCGTGCCCACTCCGTCTTTCCGCTTCCATTCTGCGATCAGGCCATTGAAGGGCGCGGCCGATTGCAGGCAGTCGGCTAACTCGAACCACTGATAGGTATCTGGGTAGAGCGCTCCTAGATGTGTTCCTACGAGATCCCGCGCGGAAGAATATCCCAGCATTGCAAGTAATGCGGGATTCACATCCAGCAGTTGGCCGGTGGAATCGCAGCGGCAAATGCCATAGGGAGCGTTGGTTACCAAAGAACGAAAATTCATTTCGGAGCGTCGCAATCCCTCCTGGGTTGCTCGCAGCGCTGCGTTGAACCAGCAGATGAGAGCCGCCAGCACAACAAACAGGGCCAGCCGCATCATGGTTGAACGAAATTGAGCCGGCGTCCGTTCGCCGGAAAATGAGAAGTACGCGCTTACGGTTAACGCGAACGAAGTGGCGACCAGTCCGGGTTTCCAGCCCCCGTACCAGGCACTCACCATCACCGCGACGGCGAATACCGCCAGCCGGCTTTCCGTGATGTTGGGAAGCAGCACCGCCGGGATGAGCGCCAGCGTGGTGCTGAGGACGGCTACTCCGTAGCGCAGGATGGGCGCACGAGTAGGTTTAATGCGGAGTAGGGGAAGGGTTACTCGCATATCAGGCATGCTAACGGCACATTCTTAGATGCGCGAGATTACATGAGTTCACTCCAAATTCGCAGGAGGCCGGTTCCTTAGCGGTTAGCCCCTGGACCAAACGGACAATGAACTATTTCCCGTTAGCGAATGTCCGGAAACCGATCGCAGGCGGCAAAAAAACATTCAACAGCCCGAAAGTTGAGCTTGCCAACCAAGGCTGGAAACGATGACACTAGCCGCGCATGAATATTGGATTGTTTGGCGGAACTTTTGACCCCATCCATCGTGGGCACTTAGCGCTGGCGCGCGCGGCGCGGGAACGCTGCAACCTTGGCAGGATTCTGTTTGTGCCAGCGAATGTTCCACCGCATAAGCAGCGGCAGCCTCTATCGGCTTTCCCGCACCGCTACGCGATGATTGCTCTCGCTACAGCGGCAGAAAAGGACCTGGTGCCTTCGTTGCTTGAAGCTCCGGAAGACTTTGATTCAGACAGCCCGCGCACGAAAAAGGAGAAGGAGCGCGCGGCTAAACCGAACTACACGATCGATACTGTCAAGCGGCTCAGGCAAGGTTTTAAGAAAGCAGACCGGCTCTTCCTGCTCATTGGCATCGACGCGTTCGTGGACATAGCAAAGTGGTACCAGGCGGAGGCGCTTTTTCGCGAGGCTGAGTTTGTGGTTGCCGGCAGGCCGGGCTACTCGCTGGCCGACGTGGCGAATGCGCTGCCCGCGAGCTTGCGGCCGCGATTGGAAGCGACACGGCCGTTTCAGAAGCAAGCTGCCACAGGAGATTTGGTGTTAAGGGGCGCCAGCATCCATTTGCTTAACGAGATCTACCAGCCCATCTCCTCTACAGTGATTCGCGAGGCTGCGGCCGGCGGTAAACCGCTTGGCCGCTTTGTGGAACCAGCCGTGGCGGAGTACATCAAGAAAATGGGATTGTACAAAGCGCGCTTTCCACAGGAATGACTTCGTCGGTCAGACCTCTTCCCATTTACAATGATCGGGATCACGAACAACCAACCCTCTGCATGAAAAAAAGCGATTTGAAGCTACAAGTAGCGGCCGCCATTCAGGCCTGCCTCGACAAGAAAGCTGAAGAACTTTCAATCCTGGAAATGGAGAAGGGGTCAGGGGCATTCACCGACTACTTTGTTCTGTGCAGTGGTACGAATCCGCGGCAGGTGCAGGCGATTGCGGATGAAGTGGAACTGCGCTTGAAAGCGGCCGGGCTGCGGCCCGCGCACGTCGAAGGGTATAAACAGGCGGAATGGATACTGGTCGATTACGTCGACTTCGTTGTGCACGTTTTCTCTGAGAAGGCACGGAAGTTTTATGATCTGGAACGCCTGTGGAAGACGGCGAAGCGGCTGGAACCTGCGGAATTGAAACCGAAAACGAGGCGGAAGATTGCCTCGAAGACAAAGGCAATGCCGCGTAAGCGCACGGCACCGGCTGCTGCGCGTCGCAAGAAGGCGTAGGCTCTTCCTTTCGTGGCGACAGCCTCGCGTACTGCTCGCTGATGTGAGCTGAATGACGACTTCCTCCAAAGCGAATGTTTCTGCGGAAATGGGCTGGGGGAGTTCTTACCGGCTGATCGCCTCTGACAAGTGGAAGACGAAGTCAGCGACGATGGGGAAGGCGGTGACGGCGGCGTTGGTGGAGTATGCGCAGCCGAAACTCGGCATGCGCGTTTTGGACCTGGCCAGCGGCACAGGTGAGCCTGCCATCAGCCTTGCCAGGTTCGTGGGAGCGCAGGGGCATGTCACGGCTCTTGATCTGAGCGCCGATCTACTTGAGATCGCAACAGGGCGAGCGCAGGAGCGCGGGCTGGATAATTTTTCCACGCGGCAGGCCGATGCGCAGGCGCTGCCCTTCGATGACAACAGTTTTGATCTAGCGACTTGCCGCTTCGGAGTGATGTTTTTTCGCGATCCTGTGGTTGCTTTGCGGGAATTGCATCGTGTTCTCAGGGCGGGAGCGCGCGCCTGTTTTCTGGCGTGGGGACCATTCGAGCAGCCTTACTGGCAGAGCACGATGGGCGTGGTGCACCGTCATGTGGGTGGTCCTCTGTTGCAGCCGGGTGGTCCAGATCCGTTCCGGTTTGCGCGGCCGGGAAGCCTTTCAGCGGTGCTGCGAAGCGCCGGTTTTCGCAAAGTGGAAGAAGAAACGAAAACGCTACCGTGGACCTGGCCGGGGACGACGGAGGAAGTGTGGGAGCAGGCGCAGGCCGTGGCTGTACCGTTTCGTCCAATGCTGGATCGCGTGCCCGCGGACATGCGGCCGCAGATTGATGAGGAAGTGCTGGCAGCGATCGGGCAACATGTGCGTGGGGAAAGCATCGAGTTCGGCGCGTCGGTGGTTTTGGCATCCGGAAGCAAGTAGATTATCGGTGACGTGAAGATCATGTCGTGAAGATCAAGATTGCGTGGGTGGGAAAGACGAAAGAGCCGGCGATCCAGGCGCTCACGGATGAGTATCTGAGACGGATTGCGCGTTATGTTCCCGTGGAAGGGCTGGCGCTACGGGACGAGGATGCGGTGCTGCAACTGTGCGGGCGTGCGGCATCGGCCAAAGCTGGAAGGTCCCCAAGTGGCAAGTCGACTTTGGCGCTGATGGACTCTCATGGGCAGCAATTCTCGTCAGAAGAGTTCGCGCATTTTCTTGAGGATTATCAGGATCGCAATCCACTGCCGTTGGTATTCGCGGTGGGGCCAGCAGATGGGTTCAGTGACGCGGCACGCGGTGCTGCCCAGCATACTATCTCACTAGGCAGGATGACGCTGGCGCATGAACTGGCTCGAGTGATTTTGCTGGAGCAGGTCTACCGGGCGTTTACGATTTTGAAGGGGCATCCGTATCATGCGGGGCACTGAAGCACAGGGACGCGGCGTGCACCTTCGTGAGTTGCCCTTGAGAGGTGCACGTCCTAGAGTTTAGACGTAGGATCATGTCGACTCACTGACGCAATTATTAGAGAGTAGATTCGGGGATTAGATTAATGAAAGATGTGATGGAACTGTTGCGGGCGAAAGAACAAGAATTGTTGAAACTTAAGCGGCAGGTCGAGGCTCTGCGAATCGCGTTGCCGCTGTTGAGGGCAGATGACGATCCTCACGTGCCGGCAACGACGCCGGCTACTACTAAAGGAACAGGGCAACTGGGATGATTCTCCGTCATCCTCATTCAGGGCTTATTTTCCGGAGCGGCAACCAGAATATTCAGGATCTCTCGAGCTAGGTCGCTCGTCGGCTGATCTTCCATGTTGGTCAGCACTACGATGCCGGCGCGACGCTCGGGTGCAAGTAATGTACCGCAGGTCTACTGGGTGACAGTGGCCTGATAACTCACGGTTTGCCACTGGCCGTTCCGCCGAACCCAGACGCGAGTGTAGCGATAGGGTCCGCTGAAATCTTCGCCGAGTTGGTGGCCTTTGACATCGGCGCGGGCGGTGACGACGGCGGTGTCGCCATACACCCGCACAACCATATCCGTAATATTAATGGCTTCGTATCGGAGTTGGCCGCTCCGGCGGGCGGAAATGGTTTCCGCCTTGGTCGTGACCTGGCCGAGCGGAGTAATCGCGACATAGTCATCGGCGAGGGTGCGCAGGGAAAAGTCGAAGTCACGACGGAGGCTGGCTTCTTTAGATTGGCGCTCCATGTCGACGATCTGGCGAATGGTTTCCTGGTCGGCGGAATCGAAGCCGGATCTGGGATGAAGGGCGACGTGCTGAGCGGAAAATGCAGGTACGGCTACGAGCATGCAAAACAATAACACCAGACAATTGTTGATCATGACGAGACCTCCGCAGTCTGCCAGGAGACAAAGATCTGCTTACACCCGGATACGCCGGATTGGATGCAAGAGTTCTGTGGAAAATTCGATGCCTTCGAGGGACCCATCCTCGAAATAATAAAGGTTCTCGACGAGTCATCCGTCTCCACCGGTTCTCGGCGAGGCTTTCTAGTAGAATCAAGCATCCTCCAACTATGACGGACGTACGTCGCGGTCTGATCATTGTGAACACCGGGCCGGGCAAGGGCAAGACGACGGCGGCCATGGGGACGGCCTTGCGTGCGGTAGGGCAGGGCATGCGGGTTTTGATGCTGCAGTTCCTGAAAGGCTCGTGGCATTACGGGGAACTGGATGCGGTGCAGGCCTTTGGGAACAGGTTTGTGATGAAGCAGATGGGACGGGGGTTTGTGAAGGTGGGCGGGGAGAAGCCTGATCCGGAAGATGTCAAGATGGTGGAGGAGGCGTGGGCGGAGGGGGAAAAGGCGATCCAGTCGGGCGAGTGGGATCTCGTAGTGCTGGATGAGATCAACTACGCGATCAGTTATGGCATGCTGGATGCTGCGAAAGTGGTGGAGAGCCTGAGGAAGAAGCCGGAGATGGTGCATGTCATCTTGACGGGAAGGAATGCACACCCCACAATCGTTGAGGCCGCTGACACGGTGACAGAGATGCGACAGGTGAAGCACGCTTACGAAAAGGGCGTAATGGCGCAGAGAGGAATTGAGTACTGAGTGGCGAGTTCCGAGGAACGCGGATTGCCTCGGTACCAGGTACTCGGCACTCGCAACTGACTTATGGCTTGGTTCAAGCGGGAATCCGGGGAGCTCGATACTTCGGGCAAGAAGACAGTCCGCACCGAAGGTTTGTGGGTGAAGTGTGAGAACTGCCGGCAGATTATCTGGAAAAAAGATCTGGAAGAGAATTTGAACGTGTGTCCGAAGTGCGGAAAGCACTTTCGCATCGACGCCCGCACGAGGCTGGCGTTGTTGCTGGATGAAAACCAGTATGAGAGCTTGGACGGGAATCTGTCGTCGACCGATCCGCTGAAGTTTGTGGACTTGAAACCGTACTCGTCGCGGTTGCGGCAAGCGCAGCACGACACTGGGCTGAAAGATGCCGTGATCAATGCGCAAGGCAAGCTGCTGGGACGGCCGGTGGTCGCGAGTGTGATGGAGTATGCATTCATCGGCGGCAGCATGGGCGCGGTGGTTGGGGAGATGATTACGCGAGCCGTCGAACGAGCGTTGGATTCGAAGACGCCTCTGATTATCGTGTCAGCTTCGGGCGGGGCGCGGATGATGGAGGGCGTAGTCAGCCTGATGCAACTGGCCAAAATTTCGGCGGCGCTGGCTCGGCTGGATAAAGCAAAGGTTCCGTATATTTCCGTTCTGACCGACCCCACGACGGGCGGCGTGACCGCATCATTCGCCATGCTCGGTGATTTGAATATCGCCGAACCCGGCGCGCTGATCGGGTTCGCTGGACCCCGCGTGATCGAGCAGACGATTCGCCAGAAGCTGCCGGCGGGATTTCAGCGCAGCGAATTTCTGCTTGAGCATGGGATGCTGGACGCGGTGGTGCCTCGCCAAGAACTTAAGCCGTACATCGCGCGGGCGCTCGATTTTATGGTGGCGTGAAAGCGGCTGTCAGTTATCAGCTCTCAGCCATGAGCGAAACCGACGTGGGGATTCGCCTCGGTCTACGTAACTTCGAATCTTGTCTTCCAACTGGATCACCATCGGAAAGATGAAAGCTAAAAGCTAATGGCTGACGGCTGAGAGCTTCCTTATGTCCTACGAAACCGCGGTGGCGCGCATGTTTGCGCTCGGGCACGAGCTGGCGCTGACCCCTTCGCACAAATTCGATCTGGGGCACATGCGCGTGCTGCTGCAGGGGATGGATCATCCGGAGCGGCGTTTTCCGAGTGTGCTGGTTGCGGGTACGAACGGAAAGGGATCGACGGCGGCGACGCTGGCCTCGATCCTGAGAGCGTCGGGATTGAAAGCCGGTTTGTATACTTCGCCGCATCTGGTGCGCATCAACGAGCGGATTCGAATAAACGGCAAAGAGATAAGTGACGATCATTTCGCGGAACTGCACAGCAAGATTGACCGGGTCGCAGAGACGCTTGTGGAAAAAGCGGAACTGCCGTGGCATCCCAGTTTTTTCGAGATGATGACTGCGATTGCATTCGAGTATTTTGCGTGGGAGCAGGTGGACCTGGCGGTGCTCGAAGTGGGGATGGGGGGGCGGCTGGATGCGACGAATGTGGTAGAACCGCAGGTTAGCGTGATCACTGACATCTCGCTGGATCATCAGAAGTTTCTGGGAAATACCGTGGGCGAGATTGCGCGCGAGAAAGTAGGAGTTATTCGTCCTGGCGGTGCGGTCGTTACTCTGCCGCAGCAGCCCGAGGCCAATGACGTGATCGGAAACAGGATTATGGAACTGGGAGCGCGAGGGGTGAACGCAGTTCCTTTCGTGCCGCCGATTTCGCCTGGGAGTTCTCAGTACCTGGTATCGAGAACCGAGGTGGACAAACCTGGTTTCGTCTATCGCTATCCGCTTCAGGTTATGGGAGAACAGATTTTGGCGGAAACGCCGCTGGTGGGGCGGCACCAGTTGCGCAACGTGGCATTAGCCATCGCGGCTGCGGAAGAGTTGAGCCGCCAGGGATTCAGCGGCATCACGGCGAAGAGCATTGAGAGCGGTATCCGCGAGACGCGCTGGCCGGGGCGGTTTCAGGTAATCGCGGCGCGGGCGGGGTGGCCCGAGATGGTGATCGATGTGGCGCACAATCCCGCAGGCGCATGGGCGCTGCGTTCGGCCCTTTCGGAACGATATGAGGACCGTCCGCTGATTTTTGTTTTCGGCGCGATGCGGGATAAGGCAATCTCGGAGATGGCGGAAATTCTTTTTCCGCTGGCGGATCGAGTGATTGCCACCAGGCCGGAAAACCCGCGTGCAGCGTCACCGGAAGAGATCCAGCAAGCTGGGGCCCGAATCGGCGCCGAGATTGATGCGGTGGAAAATGTGGAAGACGCCGTGGAGCGGGCTAGATTGCTGGCGAATGCAGAAACGGTGGTGGTGATCACTGGGTCCATTTATCTGGTCGGTGAAGTGATGCGCATCGTTGGAGCGGAAGTCTGAAGCGGCGCTGGCGAGGAGTTTCCCCTAAAATAGAAGCGTGCAGGAAGTGAATTCATCGGTGGAAGTGGAAAGCGGGGCACAGGCAGCGCCTGAGCCTACGCCGCGGCGCAGTCCGCACGCGATTCTGGGGGAGAACTATGGCTGGTTGAGCCGGCTGCGATCGTATCTGATTCTTGACCCCCTGATCTGGCTGTACACGCTGATTCTAGGGCTGCTTGCGCTTCCTGGCGGGCTGTTCGACCGCGGCGGACGACGCCTGCACTGGTTTTCCTGGGCGTGGTCGTGGCTCATCGTGAAAACGATTCTGTCGCCGGTGAAGGTCACGGGTCTCGACAAGATCGATACGGCGAAGCCGCATGTCTATGCGGTGAATCATGCGTCGGCCATGGATATTCCGGTTCTTTACGTTTACCTGCCGTTTCAATTCCGCATCGTTTTCAAGAAGGAGTTATTGGCGTATCCAGTGGTGGGCTGGCAGTTAAAGCGTTCGGGGCAGGTGTGCATCGACCAGCAGAAGCCGACAAATTCGATTGCAGCAATCCGTTCGGCGGTGAAAAGCTTGAAGGCCGGGATGCCGCTGGTGATTTACCCGGAAGGCGGGCGCACTCCAGATGGCGAGATCAAACCCTTCTTGCCGGGAGCTTTTTTTCTCGCGATCAAGGCGCAGGTGGATATTGTTCCCGTGGCTTTGGTGGGCACGTACGAACTGCTGCCGATGAATACCTACCACATCAGGTGCCGGCCGCTGGAGATGCGAGTGGGCGAGCCGATCTCGACGGTGGGGCTGAAGATGAGGGACTTGGAGGCGGTGTCGGCGAAGGTGCAGAAGGCGGTCGAGGATTTGTATTACCCACAAAGCCCAGCTGGCGCGTAAGTTGTTTTCGACCGTAACTTTTTGTTGTTTTCTGCCGTTATCCCTGTGTAAGTCAACTCCGCGCGGAGAACGCATTGAAGGCTCTGAGGAAAGAAGCGGACGAGCGGCTTCTGATTGAGGAAGCGCAGAAAGATCCTGCGCGCTTCGCGGAGCTTTACGAGAACAACTTTGAGCGGGTGTATGCGTACGTGGTGCGGAGAGTGGGAGATCGCGCGGAAACGGAAGACTTAACTTCCGAAGTATTTCACCATGCACTGGCGAACTTGCGACGATTTGAATGGCGCGGGATTCCGTTTGCGGCATGGCTTTTCCGGATTGCCGCGAATCTGATTTCGGACCGCTGGCAACGCTCGAACCGGGAGCAATTGGCCGACGAGCCGGAACAGATGGAATCTGCGCAGGCCGGTGGCGAAGATTTCGAGGAAGTGGAGCGGCAGGCTACGTTGTTTCGCTTAGTGAATACGCTGCCGGCAGAGCAGCGGCGAGTGGTGGTGCTGCGGTTTGTGGAGCAGAAAAGCATTAAGGAAGTGGCGCGAGAGATCCGCAAGACCGAGGGCGCGGTGAAGCAATTGCAGTACCGCGCCCTGAGCAGCCTGCGGGCGCGCATGGAGGGTGCCGATGCCTAAGCGCTCTCTGGATCCGGGAAACAACGACGCCAAGAAGATCGAGCAGCTGAACAGTGCCGCGGACGCTTTGCTGGCACGGGCCGATGGCAAGCCTCCCAAGATGGAGGCAAACATCGAGACGCTGGTGCGGATCGCCGCCGATTTGCGCGATCTGCCGCGCGAGAGTTTTAAGGCGCGATTGAAATCTGAACTAGAAGGGAGACGGACCATGGCTACTGTTGCCGAACCCATTGCAGCCGTTCACCCGGTGGCGACGCCAAGATTGATCTTCAAAGATGTGGCCAAGGCCATCGAGTTCTACCAGAAGGCCTTCGCAGCGACAGAGATATTCCGATTCCAGGTCGAAGGCGGAATTGGGCATGCCGAGATTAAGATCGGGGACTCGCCTATCAGGCTGTCTCGAGAATGGCCGGAGGGAGGCAGATTCAGCGCCGAGACCCTGAGCCACTCGGCGGTGGAACTACTGATTCGCGTCGACGATGTCGATTCCTTCGCGGCCCGTGCTGTGGCGGCGGGGATGACGGTTTCGAGGCCGATCAAAGATCAATTCTACGGATCTCGGGAGGGTAGCTTCGTCGATCCCTTCGGCTACACATGGAACATCCTCACGGTCAAAGAAGAAATGTCGGCTGAGGAAATGTACCGCCGGTTCAACGCCATGCAGGCACGGGCGAAGAAGCCGGAGGTGAATCCGATTCCGAGGGGCTTCCGCACAGTAACGCCGTATCTGGTGGCCGAGGACGGGCCTGCGCTGCTGGAGTTCGCCAAGCAGGCGTTCGGAGCCGAGGAGACGTTCCGCGCCGTGGGATCGGCGGGCGGTGTGCACGGCGAGGTGCGGATCGGAGACTCAATGCTGATGATGGGCGGCGGTATTCCGGGGCGCGAGTTCCGCTCCACACCGAATACCCATGCGCTGCATATCTACGTAGAAGATGCGGATGCGGTCTGCGAGAAAGCGCTGGCGGCGGGGGCGACTTTGATTGACGAACTGCGGGACCAGGAGTACGGCGAGCGCTCCGCCAGCGTGAAAGATCCAGCGGGGAATTATTGGTACATCGCCACGCATAAAGGCGAGAGCTACATTCCCAAGGGATTGAACAACGTGAATGTGTTCTTGCATCCGCTACGGGCCGAACCGGTAATCACATTCCTGAAGCGCGCGTTCGGGGCGCAGGAACTGGCGAAGTACTCTTCACCGGACGGCGTGGTACATCACGCGGAAATTCGCGTCGGCGATTCGGTGGTGGAGATGGGCGAGTCGCACGGGAAATATCCACCGATGCCGGCTATGTTTTATCTGTACGTTCCAGATTGCGATGCCGTGTACCGACTGGCGCTGGCGGCGGGAGCGACTTCGATCTCGGAACCAACCGACCAGCCTTACGGCGACCGAAGCGCAGGCGTGAAGGACGCGTTCGGCAATATGTGGTATGTCGCCACTCACGTCAAGGACATAGCTCACTAGTGGTTTGACACGGCGAAGGGCGGGTGAAAGCCCGCCTTGGCGTTGCCGGTGCGCCCGTTTGACCCTCCTGAATCCCTCCAATAAACTGAAAGATTCAGTACCTCTGTAGGTCTCAACTTATGGCAGATAGCATTCATGTGAAGCTTCTGGATGGAAGCGTGAAGGATGTTCCTAGGGGCACGACCGCGCTCGAGATTGCGAAATCCATCAGCCCGCGGTTGGCGGACGCGGCCTTGGTTGCTAAGACGAACGGCGATCTTATCGACCTGACAAAACCGCTGGAAAAAGACAGCGATCTTCGCCTGCTTACCGACAAAGATCCGGAGTCGTTGGAAGTTTACCGGCATTCGTCCGCACATCTGCTGGCAGCGGCAGTGCTGGAACTTTTTCCTGAGACCAAGCTCGGCCACGGTCCGGCGACCGAGAGTGGATTCTTCTACGACTTCTACCGGCCCACGGCCTTTACTCCCGAGGATCTGGAGAAAATCGAAAAAAAGATGCAGGAACTGGTGCAGCAGAACATTCCGTATGCGCGTGAGTTTCTGCCTCGCGACCAAGGCTTGGAAGAGTTCAAGAAAGAAGGCGACTTCATGAAATGCCATTTCATCGAGCAATTCACCAAGCCCGATGAAAAGATTTCGATCTATCGCACCGGAAAGTTTACGGACTTTTGTCGCGGGCCCCACATTCCGTCGACCGGAAAGATCAAGGCGTTCAAGTTGTTTAACATTGCCGGAGCTTATTGGCTGGGCGATGAGAAGAATCCGCAACTGCAGAGGATCTACGGGACTTCGTTTTTCTCGAAAAGAGATCTCGACGCACATCTGCAGCAAATAGAAGAGGCGAAGAAGCGAGACCATCGGGTGCTGGGGCAGCAGCTGGATCTGTTTTCGATCCAGGAATTGGCCGGGCCGGGGCTGATTTTCTGGCATCCCAAAGGCGGGATCATCCGTAAAGAGATGGAAGACTGGATGCGCGAAGAATACGTGAAGCGCGGCTATTCGCTGGTTTATACGCCCCACGTAGCGCGGCGGCAGTTGTTCTTTACCTCGGGACACGAGGGATATTACGCCCAGAACATGTTCGATGCCATGGAGCTCGACGACGCAGAATACCGGCTGAAGCCGATGAATTGTCCGGGACACATTCTGATTTACAAGGACTCGCTGAAGTCCTATCGCGACTTGCCGGTACGGTTGGGCGAGCTGGGGACGGTGTATCGCTACGAGCGCTCGGGCGTGATGCATGGCCTGCTGCGCGTGCGTGGCTTTACTCAGGATGACGCGCATATCTTCTGCACGCCGGAGCAAATCGAAGACGAGATTGCCAGCTGCCTGGATTTCGCTCTCGATGTATTGAAGGATTTTGGCTTCGACAAGTTCCAGACGGAGCTTTCGACCTGGAATCCGGGGGACCGCAAGAATTTTGTAGGCAGCGAAGAGCAGTGGATCCACGCCACGCAATCGCTCGAGAAGGTGTTGAAGCGCAGAAACATCGAGTACAAGACGATTCCCGGCGAGGCGGCGTTTTACGGGCCGAAGATAGACATCAAGCTGGTGGACGCCATCGGGAGGTTGTGGCAGCTCTCCACGGTGCAGTTTGACTTCAACCTGCCGCAACGGTTCGGGTTGGAGTACGTGGCGGAGGATGGTTCACGCAAACAGCCGGTCATGGTGCATCGCGCGCTCTACGGTTCGGTGGAGCGTTTCTTCGGCGTATTGATTGAGCATTACGCGGGCGCGTTTCCGGTGTGGCTCTCGCCAGTGCAGGTGGCGATGATCCCCATCAGCGAGCGGCATGCAGAATATGCGAACAAGGTAGCGGATCAGCTCAAGGCCATCGGTGTGCGCGTCGAAGTAGATGCGCGCAATGAGAAGATGAATGCCAAGATCCGCGAGCATGCAATGCAGAAGGTACCGTTCCTGCTGGTGGTGGGAGATAAAGAGGCTGAAGCGGGAAAGGTGAACGTTCGCGCCCGTGGAAAAGAGAAGACCGAGGACATGGCAGCGGTGGATTTCGCGGAGAAGATTAAGAAGCTGATCGCGGAGAAGAGCCCGGGGCTGTAAATGCTCAGGTGGAACAGCCACCCAGGCTGCCCGGCCAGGGCCAGCTCGCCTCTGCCCGTCCCATGTTCACTGCCGATGTAACATGTTCCCGTGCATCAACTGGCCGAGTGCGTGTTGGGCCATATCCGCCGAGAGGAATTGCTGCGGGCTGGAGACCGGATTGGAGTTGCAGTTTCGGGTGGGATTGATTCGGTTGCGCTCTTGCGGTTGTTACTCGAGCTGTGCAGTGAACTCGGCATCGTCCTCTCCGTTGTTCACTTCAACCACAAACTTCGCGCTGCCGAGTCAGACGCGGATCAGCAGTTTGTCGAGGGACTGGCTCGTGGACTCGGCTTGGAATTTCATTCCGAGAGCGGCGACGTGGTGCAACATGCTGCCGATGAACACTCCGGCGTCGAAGCTGCGGCGCGCGAACTGCGGTACGGATTTTTCCAATCACTCCTGGGGTCGACTGACGGCTCCGAGACCGAACCGGACTCATCTTCTGCGCATTTATTAGACAAAATCGCGACCGGACACACGCTCGACGACCAGGCCGAGACCGTGCTAATGCGGTTGATTCGGGGTACCGGACCGAAGGGGCTTGGGGGAATTTATCCGCGCATCGTGGTCGAGAATGAGGATGGGGAAGGCTACGGCGAAATCATCCGGCCACTGCTGGAAATCCGACGGCGCGAACTGGAGCAGTATTTAGCCGACATCAAACAGCCATGGCGGGAAGACTCGACAAACACCGATTCCAAGTTCACGCGCAATCGAGTGCGCAGGCTGGTGCTTCCTTTACTGGAGCGGGAGTTTAATCCCTCGGTGGTCGAGGGCATTGCCGAACTGGCGGAGATTGCGCGCGACGAGGAAGACTATTGGGAGAACGAAATCTCAGGTTGGCTGGGGACGGTGGTGCAGTGGTCGCAACCGGAATGGACACGCGGGCTCCCAGGTTTCGCCGATTCGCAATCATTGGTGCAAATCCAGTCGCCTCAACTACCCGATCCGAAGTTATTACAGCGGCTTGGCGAGCCCGGCCCGGCGGTGATGAATGCTTCCGTGAGCAGGCCGTGGCTGCTGACCGAGCCGCGCGCTGTGCAAAGAAGGGTACTCAAGGCAATCGGACAACAGGCGGGCATTCCGTTGGAGTTCAAGCACATCGAAGACATCTTGCGATTTGCGGCCGAGGACGGTCCGTCGGGCAAAGAATTGTCGCTTCCCCTTGGCTGGCGGATTGTTCGCGAACCCGAGGCTATCGCTTTCGTCACGCCCGACCTACGCCGGAACGAGCGTGTGCCGGACTATGAATACACCCTGCCTGTGCCAGGACGTGTCTTTGTGGGGGAACTGGGGCTAGTTATCGCAGCATTGCACGTCGGTCCAGAGTTGCAGATTGCGGAGTATAATCCGCAACAACTTCTTCGCGCGGAGTTATTGCGAAAGCAGTTGATCGTGCGGAACTGGCGTCCGGGCGACCGCTTTTGGCCAGCCCACACAAAGTCGCCCAAGAAGGTGAAGGAACTGCTGCAGGAGCAACACGTTTCCCAACCCGAGCGCAGGCTTTGGCCAGTCATTGTGAATGGAGACGAAATCGTATGGATGTGCGGCTTTCCGGTTCCAGCCAGCTGGCACGCCAAACGGGAGCAGGAAGCGATTCTGATCCGGGAGATGCGGTGGGCGCCAGACGAGTACAAGGTCTAAATGCTCCCCGCCAGCGTCGAATAGCAGTTCAGGTCGTGATGAGAAACAGGAGGAATGCCGGTTCATGAACGCAACGAGAGTTGAGCCGCTCCGTCAAGTCATCGCGGCCGAACAGATCCAAAAGCGGGTGAAAGAACTGGGTCGCCATATTTCCGACGACTACAAGGGACAGACGATCCAAGCCCTGGCCGTTCTGGAGAATGCATTCATGTTCATGGCCGACCTGGTGCGGGCGTTGGACGTGCCCGTTGTTTGCCAATTCATTAAGCCGAAGTACAGCAAGCAGGCCAGCAACCACGCGGGCGAGATCATCGAGATTTTCTTCAGCCACGAACCGGATATTCACGGCCAGCATATTTTACTGGTCGAGGGCCTGGTGCATTCGGGAGTGACCAGCGAGTTCCTGATGAACGACTTGCGCGCTCGTGGCGCAGCTTCCGTGAAACTGGTGACGCTGCTCGACCGCCAGTCGGCCCGCCGCGTGGCGTTGCAGCCGGACTATTTTGGTTTCCTGGTCGATGATACGTTTCTTGTCGGCTACGGATTGGGCGCGGCGGAGCAAACCAACCGCAATATCCCCTACCTGGCTGCGGCGCCAGTTCCGCAGATGACTTAAGTTACGAAGAAAGCGACGCGCCTTTTTCCGAAGGAAAAGGTAGAATGAAACGGTAGGATAAGGACCTTAGGGAATTTCCCTATCCAAATTGGTTGAACGGCATCTAATGTAGTGGCGGGAGCCTCGGGCGTCAGACGTTCGATTGGACCTCGGTTTCTTTAGGAGCTTCTTGGTGAATTCGACAGTCAAAACCGTAGCTTTCTGGCTGGTGATTGGTTTGTCTGCGCTACTGTTGTGGCAGGTGATTCAGGCCGGCCGCAGCGGGCAGAAGGACAAGGAAGTCAATTTTTCTCAGTTCACGAGTGACGTGGACCAGAACAAGGTGCGCGATGTCACGGTTGACGGCATGCAGCTGCACGGGAAATACAGCGACGGCTCCGCCTTCCATACCACGGTCCCGGCGAATTATCCCGAGATGATCAAGGAGCTCCACGACAAGGGTGTCTCGATGACGTTCCGGGACGCCAACAGTGGAAGCTGGCCGCTGCAATTGTTGGGGACGTGGGCTCCGCTCATTCTGCTGGGTGCACTGTGGTTCTTCATGATCCGGCAGATGCAGACTGGCGGCAACAAAGCGCTCTCGTTCGGGAAGAGCCGAGCGCGTTTGCTTTCGATGCAGCAGAAGAAAGTCACGTTTAAGGACGTAGCTGGCGTGGAAGAGGCTAAGGAAGAGTTGCGCGAGATTATCGAATTCCTGCGCGAGGCACAGAAATTCCAAAAACTTGGTGGCAGGATTCCCAAGGGCGTGCTTCTGGTAGGGCCTCCGGGAACCGGCAAGACACTTTTGGCTCGAGCCGTCGCTGGCGAAGCCAACGTTCCCTTCTTTTCGATCTCCGGCTCGGATTTCGTGGAGATGTTTGTGGGCGTTGGCGCGAGCCGCGTGCGCGACCTGTTCGAGCAGGGCAAGAAGAACGCCCCGTGCATCATTTTCATCGACGAGATTGACGCCGTGGGACGGCATCGTGGTGCCGGCCTTGGCGGTGGTCACGACGAGCGCGAGCAGACGTTGAACCAGTTGCTGGTGGAGATGGACGGCTTCGAATCAAATGAAGGCGTCATTCTTATGGCGGCGACGAACCGGCCGGACGTGCTGGATCCAGCGTTGCTGCGACCAGGCCGTTTCGACCGGCGCGTTGTAGTCAGCCGTCCCGATGTTCGCGGACGCGAAGAAATCCTTCGTGTGCATACCCGCAAAATTCCTCTCGCAGAGGATGTCGATCTCACTGTGCTGGCCCGCGGCACGCCGGGGTTTTCCGGCGCGGACCTGGCCAACATGGTGAACGAAGCGGCGTTGGCGGCTGCACGGCAGAATCGCAAGGCTGTGCTGATGTTCGACTTCGAAGTTGCCAAGGATAAAGTCTTGATGGGCGTGGAACGCAAGTCGCTGATCCTTTCTGACGAGGAAAAGAAAGTGACGGCTTACCACGAGGCCGGGCACGCGTTGGTGGCTGCGAAGCTTCCGGGTTCGGATCCGGTACACAAGGTCACGATCATTCCGCGTGGCATGGCGTTGGGCGTCACCATGCAATTGCCTATCGACGACCGGCACAACTACACCCGGGAATATCTGAAAACCGACTTGGCGATCCTGATGGGTGGACGACTAGCGGAAGAATTGTTCCTTAACCAGATGAGCACAGGAGCGGGAAACGATATCGAGCGGGCCACGGAAATGGCGCGCAAGATGGTGTGTGAGTGGGGCATGAGCGATCTTGGACCGCTGACATTCGGCAAGAAGGAAGAGCAGATCTTCCTGGGCCGCGAGATCAGCCAGCACCGCGACTACAGCGAAGACACCGCCATCAAGATTGATGGCGAGGTCCGCAAGCTAGTGAACCAAGGGTACGAAACGGCAAAGAACATTCTGGAAGGCAGCCGCGACACGCTCCAGAAGATTGCGGCGGCCTTGCTGGAGCGGGAAGTGCTGGATGCATCTGAAGTGCTGCTCTTGGTGGACGGTAAGGAACTGCCTCCGATGAAGTCCCCGTCCAAGCCCGATGAAGGCGTGCAGCAAGTGTTGAAGCCGGAGCCGGGGCGGGGGATTGCGAAGGGCGGGGAAAGTCCGGCGCGAGCTTAGAGCAGTTCTCAGTTGTCAGTTTTAGGGCGGCCTGTCGGCCGCCCTAACTTTTTGTGGCAGCGAAGACAAAAAAGCTTCGAGGCGTGTACAATTGCGCCCGCTTACATTCTAGAGGCGGACGTTCTGTTTAGTCTGCACTTTGAGTCGGCCGGCTCTATTTGAATTGGGGCATCATACTGGAGAGAACCTATTCTCGCCGGAATTCCAACACAATAAGGAGAATTATGCAAAAGCGAACCATCTGGGGCGTTTGCTTGCTGACTCTTTGCCTTGCCTTGGCCACAGTCCGGCCGTTGCAGGCGCAGACGGCGGCGAAGGGTAAGCCGAGGGTTTACACATATGTTGCGACATGGGACGTTCCTCGCGCCCAATGGGGCGACATGGCGAAACTGGACGAGCAGGATAAGCCCTTACTCGACAAACTGGTCGCCGATGGCACCCTTATCGGTTACGGCGCTTATTACAACCTGATTCACCAGGAAGGCGAACCCACGCACGGAAGCTGGTTCACCGCAACTTCCGAAGGCAACCTGCTGAAAGCGCTGGAGGCAATTTACGCTCAGCCAGGGTCGGTTGGCGCCGCAGTACAGGGCGCTTCCAAGCATTGGGACCAGATACTGACGGGGGATATTTACAACTCCCGGCCGGGCGCGTCCGCTGGCTATCTCACCTGGTCGCGCTGGGAAGTGAAGGCGGGCCAGATGCATGCTTACAGCGAGTTCACGAAAAGTGCTTTCGTGCCGACATTGGAGAAGCTGCTGGCGGAGGGCTCGATCACATCGTACGGGCAGCTCACCGAAGACTACCACCAGGATAAATTGGGCATCGTTTACGATTACTTCACCATACCCGATGCGGCTTCCCTGGACAAAGTGAACAAGGCATTCGAAGACCTTTTCAGCAGCAATCCCGCGCTCGGCGACGCCCACCGGGCGTTAACCGAACGGGAAGGACATCGCGACTTCCTCACTCGTCTACGCTACATGACGAGCAAGTGATCTGAGCGAGTTCTGCGTTTAGGGCGGCCCGAAGCCGCCCTAAATTTGTGTGGAGCCTATCCGTTCACGATGCTCATCATGTGCTCGGGATAGCGAAGTCCAGCCGCGGCGCCGGTGGGAAAGATTTCGTCGATACGGCGTAGATCGTCCTCGCTGAGCTTCACACCGATCGCCGAAACATTCTCTTCCAGATACTTGCGGCGTTTGGTGCCTGGGATGGGCACGATGTTCTTGTCCTGAGCGAGCACCCATGCTAGCGCCAATTGCGCGGGCTTGCAGCCTTTCTTTTTCGCAATTTCCTCGACCCGGCGAACGAGGTCCAGATTCTTCTGAAAGTTCTCACCCTGAAATCGAGGAGAGAATCTGCGGTAGTCATCTTGCAGAAAATCTTCGAACCGGGTGAACTGTCCTGTCAGAAAACCGCGTCCAAGTGGGCTGTAGGCTACGAAGCCAACGCCCAGCTCGCGGCAAGTAGCGAGAATTTCGTCTTCGGGCTCGCGGCTCCATAACGAGTATTCAGTTTGCAGCGCCGTGATGGGATGGACTTTCACGGCGCGTCGGAGGGTTCGCGGCGACGCCTCAGAAAGGCCGATGTGGCGAACTTTTCCTTCTTTCACAAGTTGGGCCAAGGCTCCAACAGTTTCTTCAATAGGCGTGGCAGGGTCGACGCGATGCTGATAGTAGAGGTCGATCGTCTCAACGCCCAAGCGCTTCAAACTTCCTTCACAGGATCGGCGGATGTAATCTGGCTTGCCATTGACCCCGCGAACTGTTGGATTTGCGGGATCGCGAACGATGCCAAACTTCGTGGCTAATACGATCTTGTCACGTTTGCCTTTGATTGCCCGACCAACCAATTCTTCATTTTTATACGGGCCGTACATGTCCGCGGTATCAAGAAAGTTGATACCGAGTTCGAGAGCGCGATGAATTGTGGCGATGGACTCGTCGTCGTCGCGTCCGCTGTAAAACTCCGACATGCCCATGCAGCCTAAGCCGAGGGCAGAGACTCTGAGACCGCTGCGTCCAAGTTCGCGAAATTGCACGCTAGCTCCTCGCAGAAGATAAAATTAGGGAACGTGTTCCACCATTCTAAGAGATGCACGAACCTCGGCTTGCGATGTAGGAATTTGTGAGTCGTGTGATGCTGCTGCCATCATTCGTTTATCGGCGGAATCCATGAGTCAGGTGCCCATCTGGTTTGAACGTAAGTTCGAGTTTTCGTTTCCGGCGGAACTGCATCCGAATTTGTTGGCGCGCCTGCGCGGCACTCCCGCGAGATTCGAAGAAGTGCTGCGCGGCCGTTCTCGGGAAATCCTGGTTAGGAAGCCGCAGCAAAAGTGGTCGGCTCAGGAACACTCCGGTCACCTGCTTGATCTCGAACCGCTGTGGCTGGCTCGAGTCGACGATTACGTTGCGGGCAGCGCCCAACTCACCGCAGCAGACTTGAAGAATCGAAAAACCGACGAAGCGAATCACAACGCCCGCCCGCTAGAAGGGATTTTGGCGGAGTTCCGTGCTGCCAGAGAGAAACTACTGAAGTGCGTGGACGAACTGGACACATCCCTGTTTGCTCGGGCTATTCCCCATCCGCGTTTGAAGACTCCGATGCGGCTCGTAGACCATTTGTATTTTGTAGCCGAACACGACGATCATCATCTGGCGCGAATATGGGAACTGGTGGACCCCAAGCGGTAGATGCGGGGCTGGTGATCAGAGTCCAACTGCGATCAGGGGCTTGGTGCGAAACAGGACCTCGCCGATTTCTGCCGCGGATATTCCTGCCGCGTTGAGAGACTGCGCGAATTGCGCCGAGTCTTCGAGTGTGACCGAGATCATAAGTCCGCCCGCGGTCTGAGGATCGAATAGAAGCGCCCTCAAGTCTTCGGAAATTCCATGGTCATAATCGACCACACATTCGGCGAAGTCACGGTTGTTCTTGAGACCACCGGGAATGTGTCCGGCGCGAACACACTCGAGGGCTCCCGCGAGAAGTGGAATGCGGTTGGTGTGCAACCGTAGCGATACATTGGACGCCAGCGCCATTTCCCGAGCATGCCCGATCAGGCCGAAGCCTGTGACATCGGTCATGGCGTGAATGCGGAATTCCCCTTGCTGAATTACCTCCGCGGCGCGCTTGTTCAGCGTGGTCATCGATTGAACGGCTGCATCGATCCATTCTGGTTCAGCTTTGCCTTTCTTGATTGCCGTGGAAATCACGCCCGTGCCCAGCGCCTTAGTAAAGATGAGACAATCGCCCGGTTTTGCCCCGGCGTTGGTGAGGACTTTTTTCGGATGGATGAGGCCGGTGACGGCATATCCGAACTTGGGTTCGTCGTCACGAATGCTGTGGCCCCCAATCACGAAGCATGCGGCTTCGATCATTTTCGAGAGGCCGCCGGCCAGGATGCGTTCGAGAATGTCGAGATCGGCCTTCTCGGGAAAACACACTAAGGCCAGCGATGTGAGCGGTTTTCCACCCATCGCGTAAATATCGCTCAACGCATTGGTCGCGGCGATCTGGCCGAATGTGTAGGGATCGTCGACGATAGGAGTGAAGAAATCGACGGTTTGAACGAGTGCCTGGTCGGGTGCGATTTGATACACTCCGGCGTCGTCGGCGTGGTCGAAGCCGACTAGCACGTTCGGATCATGTTGCTGGGCTAATTTCCCAAGCACCGTGTCCAGCACCGCCGGACTCAGCTTGGACGCTCAACCCGCAGCTTTTACCGACTCAGTTAAGCGGAATGGCTTTCCATCGGCCATGCGTTCATTGTACCGATTGTCAAATTTTGATTAGCGGGTGGCTACTTCACTGCGACATCGGTGACTCGGATGTCGGGATACTGGTGGTTCCACTGCGCGGAGATGCTTTCAAACGTGAGCCGGAAAGGTCTGCTTTGGCCAGGGCCGAGAGGGGAGACGCTGAAGTCCACCGCTTCGGGATACGGCCCAGTGGTCTTCAGCACCTGCAGCGCGATCTCTTCGCGCTGGGCGGTTTGACCCATGTCGTCTCTGAAGTTCACTTCGACAACCACATGCGTGACCGTCTTATCGCCAGCATTGGTGACGGTTCCGTCAACGTAGCTGACGGTTGCTCCAACAAAATTCTCCGCGGCACTCATTTTCAAGTCGGAGAGTTTAAGATTCGCGGCGTACGGCGGTGGCCCAGTCGGTCCCTTCGGCTTACCTCGAAGCAGAAACGCCGCAACCACGGCCGCGACGATGACGACCGCGACCGCAATAGCAATCGTCCGTCCGCTGGAATCGGGTTCTTCGCTTACCGGAGTTGGCTGGATCAAGCCGCCCATGCAAGTCGATTGTACTCTGGACGCTAATTGCTGGTCTTGAAGAAAGCGGTTAGAAATAGCACGCCGAACACCACGTCGACGCAGCCGAGAGCCAGATCTCCTGGAGTTAGGCGATGCTGCAGATAAAGCACGGCGAAGGAAGCGCCGGCGCCAAATTTCTCGATCACCGAAGGAATCATCATGGGACGGAAGCGGACCGGGTCTCTGGCAATCACAAAGAAAGCGAACTGGAAGGCCAGGCCCACGCTGACGAAGCCGTAATAAAAGGCGGGGTGGGTGATCGGCGGCGGATCTTTTTGCCCGATCAGAGCAAACATGAAATACAGCGGCGTGAGAACCAACACGCCCCAAATGCCAGCGATCCAAAATATGATCTTGGCGAATTTCATGGAACGCTCTGCTATTCACCGCCCACGGTGAGCCCATCAATGCGCAGTGTAGGAGAGGCCACGGATCCGCGGAACTCCAGGTCGTTGGCGATCTCGGAAATGCTGAAGAACATTTCTTTGAGGTTTCCGGCCACCGTGATTTCTTCGACAGGATAGGCGAACTCTCCTCCCGAAATCCACAAGCCCGACGCGCCACGAGAATAATCGCCAGTCACCAAGTTCGCGCCGTGCCCGAGGAACTCGGTGACGTACAGACCTTCCTTGATTTCAGAAATCAATTGCTTCGGTGTCCTGGTACCCGGCTGCAAGAAGTAGTTGCCGGGTCCGATGCCTGGGGTACCAGCAAGTCCGCGGGAAGCGTTGCCGGTTGTTTTGAGCCCCAACTTCTTCGCAGTATATGTATTCAACAAGTAGGAACTGAGCACCCCTCTCTCGATCACAACTGTTCGGCGCGTAGGCACGCCCTCGCCATCAAATGGGCTTGTTCCGAAGCCGCCGGGAATGGTGCCATCATCGACGATGGTGACGTTGTCGCCGGCGATTTTCTGTCCCAGCTTGCCGGCGAGAAACGAAGCGCCGCGGTAGACTGAGTCCCCGTTAATCCCCTCAAAAATGTGCTCCAGGATTGAGATCGCAACCATGGGATCGAAGATGATCGGGACCTGTGCCGTCTTTGCCTTGCGCGCGCCCAAGCGGCGGAGCGTGCGCTCGGCCGCGACCTTGCCAACCTGCTCAGGCGACTCAAGTTTACTGAGCGTCCGCGCGACCGAGAACCAATAGTCACGCTGCATTGCGCCGTCTTCTGTTTGTGCGATGGGAACGGCGGCCACGGAGCAATACGACCGGCGGTATTCGCCGACGAATCCACGCGAGTTGGCCAGAACTTTGTGGCCGGTGGCGGCGTCAAACGATCCGCCTTCAGAATTCTTGATGCGCGGATCGAAGTCGAGAGCAGCTTTTTCGGCGCGGCGAGCGTAGTCGATACGATCGGGGCCGGGCAGCGAATAGACATCTTCGTGATAGAGGTCGAGATCGCCGGTGAGCGAGCCGAGTTGCGACGCTTCAGGAATTCCTCCGAATGGATCTTCCGACGTGATCTTCGAAAGTTCCAACGCAGACTTCACCATGCGGTCGAGGCTGGCTGGGGAAAAGTCACTGGAATATGTGCTCGCTGCACGCTGACCGGAAAATACGCGCACACCGATGGATCTCGATCCGGATTCCTTGAGCGTTTCGACTTGGCCGAGGCGGACAAGCGTAGAGAACTCATCCCCTTCGCGCACCACGCATTCGGCAGCGGTTGCGCCGCCCCTCATGGCACGGCGAACGATGTCCTCTGCGAGTTCGCGAAGGTCAGTTTCTAGTTTTGGGCTTCCGGTTTCGAGTTGCGTAGAAGGCATAAAAAGGCTTTTTACCACGGAGTCACAGAGACACAGACAAAACCAAGAATCTGCAAAATGTGAGACCAAGAATTTCTTGTGACGCTGCGTCCCTGCGGTGAACCAGATCTTACTGCATGAACCCGCCAGGATCTTTCTTTGCGGTGCCACCGACGGTGAGGCGATCGATCTTGATCGTTGGAATGCCGACACCGACGGGCACAGCCTGCCCGTCCTTGCCGCAAGTGCCGACACCTTCGTCGAGCTTCAAATCGTTACCCACCATCGAAACCCGGGTCAGAACGTCCGGGCCATTACCGATCAGCGTCGCGCCTTTGATGGGCGCGGTGATCTGGCCATCTTCAATCATGTAAGCTTCCGAAGCTCCGAACACGAACTTACCGTTGGTGATGTCGACCTGGCCTCCGCCGAAGTTGACGGCATAGATGCCGCGCTTCACCGAACGGATAATATCTTCTGGATTGTCCTGACCCGCCAGCATGTAAGTGTTTGTCATGCGCGGCATGGGAATGTGTTCGTAGCTCTCGCGGCGTCCGTTGCCCGTGTCGGAAATGCCCATCAGGCGCGCGGAAAGCTTGTCGCTCAAGTAGCCTTTCAGAATCCCTTTTTCAATCAGCACAGTTTCCTGCGTGGGTTCGCCTTCGTCGTCCACATTTAGTGAGCCGCGGCGCCACGGCATGGTTCCGTTATCGATGACCGTACATTTTTCGCTGGCTACGCGCTTGCCAATAAGACCGGCAAAAGCGGAAGTCTTCTTACGATTGAAATCAGCCTCCAGCCCATGTCCGACCGCTTCATGGAGCAGAACTCCAGGCCATCCCGGGCCGAGTACGACTTCCATATCGCCCGCAGGAGCTTCACGCGCGTCGAGCTGGAGAATGGCCTGCCGGGCTGCTTCCTTGGCGAAGAACTCAGGGTTCTTGTCGCCGAAGAAGAAGTCGAGAGCCACGCGTCCGCCGCCGCCGGAGCCGCCGCGAGCGGAACTGCCTTCGGTTTTGGCAATGCAGGAAACGTTCATGCGGGCGAGTGGCTGGGAATCTTCGGCGAAAGTACCGTCGGAAGCGACAACCAGAATATTCCGCAGTTCGTCGGAATAGCTGGCGCGGACTTCCTGAATGCGTGGATCATAACCACGCGCAGCCTTGTCTGCCCGCATCACCAGCTCAACCTTGGCGGTGATCTCGGCATCGACCGAGGGCAAAACTACCGGATACAAGCTGCGAGCAGCGGTTTTCTGAAACCCTGCAACGGGAGTCTTAGCCGGAGCGCTGGCAATCAGCGCCGCAGTGCGCGCTGCGTGCAAGATGCGGCTGGCGGAAAGATCGTCAGTATAGGCATATCCCGTGCGCTCGCCAGAAACCACACGCACGCCGCAACCGGCAGAGATGCCCTGCGAAGCCGACTTGACCATCGACTCATCCACCATCAGCGAGGTAGAAGAGAGAAATTCAAAATAAAGGTCGGCATAGTCACCGCCGGCAGAGAGAGCTGCCGCCAGGTAATGTTCAAGATCGTTTTCGGTGACCCCGTAGTGGTCAAAGAAGAAACGCTGCTTATCCGGAAGTTGTTTGTCCAAACTTTTACCCACAAGAATTAGATGCCGCCGTGCTGAACGCGGACTCAGTTGAGCGAATGTGTCCATTATCCCACATGAAGATGAGTTGGGAGTGGAGGAACATTCCCGGCGGAAATTATGACGATGGTCACATGTCACAGACGGCTGATCTGTTCGCGCTGGACAATCGGAAAGTGGACAATGCCAAATGCCGATGCTGACGCCGCAAGCTCTAACTCGCACCGTGCAAGAGTTTCTCAGCGAGGCGGCGGGAGCTGTCGTGCTGGAAAATGGCGCTGTCGCATTTGACCTGGCGCAATCCAAGTACTCGATTTCAGGTGAGCACAACCGCTGCCTGCTTCATCTGTGGGTACGGCGCGTGCTGGAGGCCGAAGTCAAGAATGGGACGCTGGTCAGCGGAGCGAAACGCGGATACTCTGCTGCGCTATCTCTCTCCTGAGATCGAGTGGGAGTTCGTGGGCATTGACGAGCATTGGCGGGAGGGAGTAAAAGTTGTGTTCCGGAAGCGATCCGAATCCAAGCAATGCCACGAAGCCTCGGAGGGACGTAATGCCTCCGATCTTCGGTCGCCGATCGCCACTTAGCCGCAACTGAAAGCGTATGTAACGATTGCCCGCTTCATTCCTTCCAGGCGCCCAGCAGACGACGCACGTCGATTAACTGCCCCACATGATAGGCATTGTGGTCAGCCACTAGCAGTGCCTCACGCAGAATGGTCTGGCCATCGCCCCAAGGGATAGGAGCAAACAAATCGGTCTTCGGATTCTCCACCAGATCCTGCATGGCCTTTAGATCTTCGCGGAATTGCTGAATGCTTTTGTTCCATGCAGCTGTACTCTGCGGAGCTTCCGTCTTGGGCCAGTAACCCTCAGGCCACTCGGGAGACTTGTGCTTGGAGTTGCGGCTGAATTCGAGAATATCCCACTGCGCCAGGCGGAGGTGCTCGAGCAGCATCCAGGCGGAGTGCCGCAGCCCCTCGGGTTTCACGCCGCGCAACTTCTCGGGCATGCCCTTTACCGCATCATCAAAACCTGCATGGGCGCCACCGCCGTTGAGGAGGTAAACCACATGCTCGCGAAGCAGTTTGTCTTGTGATTCCTTGATCGCCATTTCGTCCTTCCTTCTTCCTCCCTTCAACTTGGGATTTCCGTTGCTCCCACTCGAATTTGACTCGGGGTGACTGGACCTTCTTCCGGCCCCTCGCCTCGCAACACGCGGCCAATGCCGCGTACGATGCGGCGCATCGGGAAGACACCTTTATCATCCGCAAGAAATATTTCGCCGATGCGATGGCTGCGATAGTACCAACGCTTGAGCAGCGCAAGATGTTCCATGGTTTCGAGCGCGGGACGTAGTTTCGCGGACACGAATGAATCCAGAACTCCCTGCACCCGCGATTCCATCGATTGAGACTTCGTATGCTCCCCGGTTTGGATGCAGAAAGTCGTCGGGCCGTAGATCGCTCCGCTGTCCACGCGGAAAAAAATGATCGTGTCCGCGAGATGGCAAGGCTGGACCATCAGTCCAGAAAGGCGGTCGAGCCGGCGGACGATCTCGGAGAGTTGGTTCAGTGTCGGCTCCAGTTTTTCCAGACGTACGTGAATCGCGGCGGCTTCTTCAAATGCGAGATTGGCCGACGCGGCATCGCGCTGCGCAGAACACTCCCGGGCTAGAGATTCTCCTCCTGAGTCGAAGTAGGCTTGCACCCGGGCCACTTCGGCAGAGTAGTCCTCGTCGGTGCAGCCCTTGAAACAGGGCGCAAGGCACATCTTCATTTCGGAATAGATGCAGCCGGGAAATTTGGGATCGGGATGCAGATCATCTACGCAGCGCCGCATCTTGAAGAAGTCGAGCGAATCGTTCATAAACTTCTCAGCAGCTGTGCGGGAAACAAACGGCCCGTAGTAAAGTGTGCGGGCCTTGAGGCGTCCTAGCCGCGTGGTGATGGAGGCCCGCGGATATTCATTTTCAAGATGCAGCTTTACCAGCGGCGCAAAGCGGAAGCGAAGGCGGTTGGCATAAGTCCTGGGAAAAGTGGAACGCAGAACTTTATAGAGAACAAATCCGGATTCAAAGTCGGAGCCTGTCGGCGCGTACTCGATGTAGCGGATGCGATTGCGCAGGTTGAGCTTTTTGGTGCGCTCTTCGACCGGCCCCAGCAGCCGTTGCAGCCGCCGGCGAAGATTCGCTGTCTTGCTGACGTAAGGCTCGGCCTGGGAGTCGTCGGCACGCAGCAAGAACACAGCCGGCGCGGCCGGCACGGCGGAAAAGATCTCCGCATCGCGTTCAGGGGCGAATTCCAGCCGCTCGGTCAACACGAAGACATTCTAGTGCGGATTCACCACGGAGGCACTGAGACACGGAGAACCTCGTTCTTGCCACGGATTCACAAGGATAAGGCGAAGAAGGAGATGTCTTCCAATTGGTCGAGCCTGGGGTGTTACCGAAAGCTGGCGCTCTTGACTTGTTGGCGGAAATCTGTGCCCTCCATCGTAACGATGCGGCACATCTCATGCAGCCGGGAACGCATGCGATCACCGATTCGATCGCCCAGCGTCTCTCTCTCCGCCGCATATTTGGCGGCTTCAGAGCTTCGGCTGCTTACGTTGCCCAGGCGCTGGCGTTCGGCGAGATTAGGGTAGTTCGTTGTGATGATGGTCGTGCGATTGTCGTTATACCGAGTGTTCAGGATGAGGCTTACCGTATCCCATACCCAATCTGTGGGCTTGACCGCGCCGAGTTCGTCCAACGCCAAGACCTCGGTCTCGAATACGGGCCGAAGCACGTCCAATTCTGTCGTTTTGACGGTATCGTTGTACGAGTTCTGTATCTGCTTCAGCAACTCTCGGTAATCGTAGAACAGACACGCAATCCCTTTGCTAAGGATGAGTTCCTTAATAATCCCGACCGCCAGATGGGTCTTGCCTACACCAATCGTGCCGATCAGCAGCAGACCGGTCTTATCGACTGGGTACTCTTCCACGAACTTGCAGGCAGCCATACGAGCTGGAGCCAGCGAACGATGCAAACCGTCGAATTCAAAAGTCCTGAGTTCGCAATGTTCGTAACGTGCTGGTATGCGTGCGGCCGCTAGCAAAGTCTGGTTCCGCGCGCGCAGCTGGCAATCGCAACGCGTAACCCGACGGTCTCGGGGCGCACTAGGGACAGCTGGAAGCGTCTTCCATCCCGTGCCCTCGCAAAGAGGGCAAACCTCCGCGGCGGTTCTGATCACATTCAACCTTCGAAAACCTTTCTTCGAGAAAACTTTGTCGTCTGACTTTGCACCCAAACGCTCGATTCCCGCAAGTGTCAAAGGCCAGAGTCCTGTGCACAACCTGTGAAGGCGCGACGACGGCTGTGGAGGGACGAGGAAAACTGCTCCCGGGTACCCCAAAACCCTCACCCTCCGCCCTGATCCGGGACCAGGGGGTACGAAACAGGCTTCGGGAGCGGATTTTCACAGTTGACATTCTCTACGGAGAGAGGAGAATACCTCCCGTCAGGTTTCCCAACTCAGACACGAGCTTTTTTGTCCTCCCGGTATTGTGCTGGGTATGAACGAGACCTGCGAGGAGAAACTATGAATAAAGCCGATCTGGTTGACAAGATCTCTGGCGCTTGCGAAATCAGCAAGGCGCAGGCTACAACTGCGATTGACACTGCTGTGAGCAGCATTACTGGGGCGTTGCGCAAAGGGGATCGGGTAGCTCTGATAGGCTTCGGCACTTTCTCGATATCGCAGAGAAAGGCGCGGAACGGGCGCAATCCGCAGACTGGCGCCACTATCAAGATCGCTGCCCGCAAGGTCGCGAAGTTTTCCCCTGGGGCCGAACTGAAGAAAGCTGTTAACAAAAAGTAAGACCGAGAAATTTGCATCACGAAAACGGCAGGGGGTCGGCCCTGCCGTTTTTCCTGCTCGCTGGAACGAGCGAAACTTCCTGCGGCTACAATGGCCTGAACATGATTGCCCATCTGCGCGGAAGATTGTTGTCCAAGCATCCAAACCAGGTTGTGGTTGAAACGGCCGGCGTTGGCTATGAAATCAACATCAGTGTGCCCACTTTTTCCGAGTTGCCCGCCAATGGCTCGGAAGTCGCGCTTCACATTTACACACATGTGCGGGAGGACTTGATTGCACTCTACGGATTTCTCCGGCCCGCCGAGAAGCAATTGTTTGAGAAGTTGATCACCGTGAGCGGCATCGGACCGAAGCTCGCCATCACCATTCTGAGCGGCATGGCCGCGAACGAAATGGCGGGTGCAATCCGGGGCAATGATCTGGCTCGGCTGACGAAAATTCCTGGCATCGGGAAGAAAACTGCCGAACGCATGGTGCTCGAACTGCGGGACAAACTACCCGAAGCCGTGGGGACTTCCACGCTTGCCGCTCCTGCAATGAGTGCAATGGAACAGGATGTTCTGTCTGCGTTGCTGAACCTGGGCTATCAGCGACCCGCAGCCGAGAAAGCACTGGCGGGTGTGGTCAAGAACGGGAAGAGCAGTTCATTCGATGCGATGTTCCGGGATGCGCTTGCCGGGCTTTCGAAGTGATACAGAAACTTAACAAGTTTTGTCCGCAGTGTTGCATCCTAGGGTCGATATTGGCTAGACCCAGTCCGAAATAGAGTTATTGGCGTCCTCTGAGTCACCCTGTTTTTCTTGTCTCTTCCGGCCAGCTTGGTTCTGTTGGCTTTGTTGCTTCCCACTTTCTTCATGTGCCCCCAGTTTCACAATGCAGTCTTCTCCGGAATCAGTCTCTCCGGCCAGTTCCGAGGCAAACTCCAGCAGCTTCCTTCTGGTGCACTCAACTTCTCGTTTGGCGGCGGCCTTCTCCGCCGCGTAGAGAGCATCCATTTGAACGTTCGCATTGATCTGGTTGGGGTGAATGTGCATGGCTGTCCTCCTTTCGTATGCAGACTCCGCTCAGCCGCCGGGCCTGGCACTGGCAGCAGCCGCAAACTCGTCATTTCGCGCCACGGAACCTTGGAGTGTCATTGAGCAATCGGCGTGCCGAACAGAGTGCGTGCGAGCTGAGGCGAGCCACAAGTGCTACAAGATCCGTTTCCTTAGAGTCTTCCGAGTTTCATTAGGAAGAAGAACGTGCGCCTTACGCCTGTGCCGAACGGAAATGTATAGTGTGAGTTGCTGTTCTGATGGTCAGCAGGTGTATTCGCACCGGTTAATTGACGGTGCGGCCGACGACGGTTCTATTGAGGACAATGCAAATTTGATGTGGCTGATTTTATATTCCGTTTTGGGTGTGGCCGTAATAGGTACTTTGTCTTCGGCTGTGTTTCTTGGCCTCGCGGCGGTGGGAGTCATTCGATTTCACGCGGACGCGCGCAGACAGCTTCATTCCGTTCCCGACGATGCGCACCTTCCTCCAGTCTCCGTGCTCAAGCCAGTACACGGTTTGGAAGCGCAACTCAAGGAGAACATCGAAAGCTTTTTCCGGCAAGATTATCCCGACTACGAAATTCTGTTTGCTGCGGACGAAGCGAACGATCCAGCGCTCGAAGTGGTACGGGAAGTTAGCACCCGCTATCCGCACATCCGCACTCGTATTCTGGTGACTGGAACGCCGTGGCCCAATCCGGTGGTATACGCCTTTCACTGCATGGCAGAGGCGGCTGCGCACGAAATTCTGGTCACGACGGATAGCGACGTAGAGGTTGACGCACGTTATCTGCGAGAAATCGTGCCGCCCTTGCTCGACCCGCAGGTGGGCATGGTAACGTGCGTTTATCGCGGCAAGAATGCTGCGGGATTCTTCTCCGGGCTCACGGCCGTCGGCATGTCGGTGGAAATGACGGCCGGAGTGCTGGTGGCGAATCTGCTCGAAGGAATGAAGTTCGGGTTAGGTCCAACCACCGTGGTGCGCAAGGATTCACTAGCAAGCATTGGCGGTTACACTGCGCTGCGGGATTATATTGCTTACGATTTCGCCATTGGCAACCTGATCGCGAAGGCGGGCTACCGCGTCGTGCTGTCGAGGCACGTCATCGATCATGTGGTGAACCAGAAGTCGTTCCGCCACATGTGGCAAAACCAGCTGCGCTGGGCGCAAACCACGCGCTATTCTCGTCCCAAAGGCCACTTCGGAAGTGGACTCATCTTCGCCATGCCCTACGGTCTGCTCGGATTCGTCGCGGCAGGTTTACTGGGACACTGGGGAATTGGAGCGATTCTGCTGGGGATAGCGGTGCTAAACCGCCTGGCCGAAGCATGGCTTATAGGCTGGACAGTGGTTCGAGATCGGAAAATACGGCGCGCGCCGTGGCTTTATCCGCTGCGCGACGTACTCGGTTTTGCTGTATGGTTCGCCAGTTATTTGAAGTTACGCTATGTGTGGCGCGACAGCCGCTTCGAATTGAAGGGAACGCGAATTGCGCTCCGTCAGTCATCTTCGGATCGAAGTTAGCGGACTTTCTTTAAACATTTGAAAATCTGTTTCCTTCTCTCAGTGGGAGGTTCGATTGCGGGTTTTCGTTACGGGTGCGGCTGGGTTTATCGGCAGCAATATGGTCGATCGACTGCTTTCCACAGGTCACAGCGTCGTTGGATTCGATAACATGTCCACCGGACAGCAGCGCTTTCTGCAAAGCGCCGCTAACCATCCTCAGTTTATTTTTCATAAGGCAGATTTACTCGACCGCAAGAATCTGTCACAAGCCATGGAGGGAGCGGAACTGGTAGTCCATTTCGCCGCCAATGCCGACGTACGTTTTGGAACCGATCATCCCCGCAAGGATCTGGATCAAAATACGATCGCAACCTGGAACGTGCTGGAGGCCATGCGTGAGCAAGGCTGCAAGCGGATCGTGTTTTCTTCAACTGGATCGGTATATGGAGAGCCAAATGTTTTTCCGACGCCAGAGACGTGTCCTTTTCCCATTCAGACCTCCTTTTACGGCGCATCCAAACTGGCAGCGGAAGGTCTGATCCATGCCTATTGCGAAGGATTCGGCCTGCAAGGCTACATTTTTCGATTTGTGTCGATCCTGGGGGAGCGGTACACGCATGGACACGTATTCGATTTTTACCAGCAGCTTGCCGAGCATCCGGAACATCTTCATGTGTTGGGCAACGGCCATCAGAAAAAATCGTATTTGTATGTGCAGGATTGCATCGCCGCTATTCTTACTGCCATCGACAGAGCGGATGGTAGGGTGAACATCTTCAATCTGGGGACGGACGAATATTGCGAGGTCAACGATTCTATCGCCTGGATTTGTGAGCATCTCGGTCTGCATCCGAAGTTGACGTACTCAGGCGGCGACCGCGGCTGGGTCGGGGATAGTCCATTTATCCTGCTGGACTGCTCGCGCATCCGCGCCCTGGGTTGGCGGCCGCGACTGGGTATACGAGAGGCGGTCTTGGCCACAATCAAATTCGTGAGTGCAGACGCCGCAGCGGTGAAGACGGAGTTGTGAGGTCCGGAACTTAGATACGCTATACTTACCGGCCTCTAGGGAACCCATCGTTTGATCATCACACGAAGTCCGTTGCGAATTTCATTGGGTGGAGGAGGCACCGATCTTCCCTCGTACTACCGGAAGCACGGAGGCTTTGTACTCTCCGCTGCAATCAATCGATACGTCTACATCACGATCAACGAGGCGTTTCGCCCGCGGATCATCTTGAAGTACTCAAAGCTGGAAGATGTGGAGCGTTGGGAGGAAATTCAGCATCCCATCATTCGGGAAGCGCTGCAGTTGACCGGGGTGACGGGACCGTACCTCGAGATTGTCAGCCTCTCCGACATCCCCGCCGGTACAGGCTTGGGTTCGTCTGGGAGCTTTACGACCGCGCTGCTGCGGGCGCTGCACACCATGAAACGGAATTTTGTGCCTCCGCAGGAATTGGCGGAGCAGGCCTGTCACATCGAAATCGATTTACTGAAGGAACCGGTCGGCAAGCAAGATCAGTACATCGCGGCATTTGGCGGGATCACTTGTTTCGAGTTTCTGCCAGACGACCGTGTGGTTGCGGAGCCTTTGAAGATTGCCTCTGAGACCTTGGCTAATCTCGAGGATAGTTTGCTGCTGTTCTTCACTGGAGCATCGCGCTCGGCGGCAGAAGTTTTGCGCGATCAAGATACGCGGACCCGCGAGAACGCCAGCGAGATGCTGGAGAATCTGCACTTCACCAAGCAACTGGGGCACGAGAGCCGGGACGCGCTGCTGGCGGGCGATCTGCGCGAGTTTGCTGCACTCATGCACGTGCATTGGGAGCACAAGAAGAAGCGGTCTCCAGGGATGAGCAGCGGATTCATTGATGAAATGTATGATTTGGCGCGCGCCCACGGATCACTTGGCGGCAAACTGATCGGCGCCGGTGGTGGGGGATTTCTGCTGCTCTACACTGAGGACAAAACTCGTCTTCGATCTGCCATGCGAAGCGCCGGATTGCGCGAGGTGCGGTTGCAGTTTGACTTCAGCGGAACTTCGGTTCTAGCGCATTCCTAGAAACCATGCTACCTATGGCCATACTTGCCGGCGGCTTGGCAACGCGCCTGGGAGCGCTGACGGCAAAAGTTCCGAAGTCACTGGTCCAAATAGGCGGCGAACCGTTTGTGGCGCACCAATTGCGGCTCCTGCAAACCAGCGGCATCCAACAAGTAATCCTGTGCGTCGGTCATCTGGGTGAGATGATTGAGGACGCCGTCGGCGATGGCAGCGCTTTCGGAGTGAAGGTCGAGTATTCCTACGATGGGAAAACGCTGTTGGGCACGGCTGGAGCAATCAGAAGCGCTCTACCGAAGCTGGGAGAACGTTTCTTCGCGATGTATGGCGATTCGTATCTGGCCTGCGACTATGCCGCGATTGAGAAGGAATTCTTGCAAAGCGGGAAGCTGGGCCTGATGACGATATTCCGTAACGACGGGCAGTGGGATGCCAGCAATGTGGAATTTGAAGCGGGGCGCATACAGGCTTACAACAAGAAGAGTCGCACTTCCCCTATGCGTTATATCGATTATGGGTTGGGAGTTTTTCGGGCGGAAGCTTTTGTCAGAACGGGGACGATGGACCTGGCCGACGTTTATACAGAGCTTCTCCAGAGCGGGGAGTTGGCCGCCGTGGAAGTGCATGAGCGCTTTTATGAAATAGGTTCGCCAGCAGGATTGAAACAGATGACGAGTTTCTTGAGCCGACGAGGAGCCCTGCGGAAATGAGCAGCCGCAGCTTTCATAGGGCAAGCTTTGCCGAGGATTTTCTCGCCGAGGCAAGCGAGATCATAGCGAAGCTGGATGTGGCGAGTATTGAAAAAGCTGCCGGACTGCTCGCTGGCACTCGCGCCGCGGGCGGCCGCCTGTTTATTCTCGGAGTGGGCGGAAGCGCGGCCAATGCTTCGCATGCCGTCAATGACTTTCGCAAGATTGCGGGCATCGAGGCTTACGCGCCCACGGACAACGTATCGGAGCTGACTGCACGCACGAACGATGAAGGCTGGAGTTCGATCTTCGATAGCTGGCTGCGCACGAGCCGACTGCGCGCCGACGATTTGCTGCTGATTTTCTCGGTTGGTGGTGGAAACGTTGAGCAAAACATAAGCCCGAACCTGGTTGCCGCTCTGAAGTATGCGAAGTCGGTCGGCGCAAAAATCATCGGCATCGTTGGCCGCGACGGCGGTTATACCGCAACCGTTGCCGATGCTTGCGTGCTGATTCCCACGGTGAATCCTGCGCACACTACTCCGCATACTGAAGCTTTCCAGGCGGTTGTCTGGCATCTGCTGGTTTCGCATCCGGCGATAAAGATTCAGGCGACGAAATGGGAATCGATGGGGCCGGGCGGCAAACGGCGCGCCGTCTTCCTTGACCGCGACGGCGTTATCAACCGGGCTTTTGTTCGAGAAGGCAAGCCGTTTCCGCCGCCCACGCCACAAGAATTGGAAATACTTCCCGATGTTCCAAAAGCGTTGCAGGACTTGAAGTCACACGGCTATGAATTGCTGGTTGTGACCAACCAGCCCGATGTCGGGCGAGGAAAGCAGTCACGCCAGGCGCTTGACGCGATGCATCAGGCTCTATCCGCACGTCTTCCGCTCGACGATATCCTCGTGTGTTGCCACACCGATCAGGACAAGTGTGACTGCCGCAAACCCTTGCCGGGAATGCTTCTCGACGCGGCGCGGAAGCATAACATCGATCTACCGGCCAGCTTTATGGTTGGCGACCGATGGCGCGACATCGAGGCCGGTTATAATGCAGGATGTAGGACCATTCTTATCGATTACGGCTATTCGGAGAGACCTCCAGACCGTGTTCCCGACTTGCGCGTAGGGTCTCTCCGCGAAGCGGCTGACTGGATCATCCGTTCCACGCCAAAAGGAGCGCATCCCGCATGAAGGCTGTGTCCGACTTGCGCATACAAATCTTCGCGGACGGGGCTGACAAGGCCAGCATCCTCGAGCTATACCGCCAGCCTTATATCAAAGGTTTCACAACCAATCCCACCTTGATGCGAGCCACAGGAGTTACGGATTATCAGCAGTTTGCGCTGGATCTGCTGGCAACCATTCAAGACCGTCCGATCTCGTTTGAAGTGTTTGCCGATGAAGAACCGGAGATGGAGGAGCAGGCCCGGCACATTGCGGCTTGGAGTGAGAATGTCTTCGTCAAGATCCCTGTGATGAACACAAACGGAGCGTCTACGTACGATCTAGTCAGGCGGCTTTCCGGCGAAGGAATTCAATTGAACGTGACCGCGCTGCTCACGCTGGAGCAGGTGCGGGATGTTTGCGCGGCACTCCAGGGCAACGCGCCCGCCTACGTTTCCGTATTTGCCGGCCGTATCGCCGACACCGGCCGCGATCCTGTGCCCCTAATGCGCGAAGCGGTGGCCATTGTCAACGACGCGAACGCTCAACTCATGTGGGCCAGTCCGCGGGAACTGCTCAACGTTTTTCAGGCAGACGAGATTGGGTGCCACGTCATTACGGCGACGACTGACATTCTGAAGAAACTTCCTCTCGTGGGTAAAGACCTGCATGAGTTCTCGCAGGAAACGGTGCAAATGTTCCGGAGGGATGCGGTGATGTCAGGCTACTCTCTGCCAACTGCGAAGCAGGGAGTTTCTGTAGTCTCCCGCCGCTAGGGATGGTTAGTAAAGATCACTTTGCCTGACATTTCGCTGGCTATGTGCAGCCGTCCCGGCAGCAGCGCTTCCACTTTCGCGCGTTCGTGCTGCGGTACAAAAAGAAAAACTCGCTCGTTCGAATTCCACGCCCGCAGCAGTCCCTGATCGTCCAGAAAAATACGCGGAGCATCGGGATATGTGGATCCCCACCACATGGAAGTCGTGTTTCCATTGACTAGTTCAATCGGCCGCCTCAAGTAGAACAATAGCGACGAGCCAAACGACTGATCGCCGTAAATCATCACGCGGTCGGTGGGCTTTAGTTCAGGAGCGATTTCCCGGGCCATGCTTCGCGATCCAAGGAAAGGATCGAAGCGTACCAGAGCGATGTGTGCTGCGATCAGGAACACTGCCATGGTGATGGCAGTTGTCCACGTTGCGGCGAGTTGTGCGCCGCGCCGCCGCAGCCAGAATGCAAAGGCCGGCCCTATCAGCAGGACAATGGCAGCCAGAATTGCCGGGAGGCGCAGCGCAGCGAAAGATTCCCCCGTCAGATCGAGCATATGTCCCATCGAAAGCGTTTCGGCTTGAAGGTTCGGTTTAGCGAGCACAGTGCCAATGTCGGGCACGAATGGAATGTGGCGTGAGTTCCACAGCCCTGCTGCCAGCACGGCCGAAATAGCTATGCAGATCAGCGCAAGTACCCCCGAGGTCCACAGAAGCCAGCGCCGCGAACCCAACTCTTCGTCATTTGCGAGCCTCGCGGCAATCAGCAACAGGATCGGGAAGTAGGCCGGAAACGTGTAGTACTCCTGATTGGTGGAGAACGAGAAAAAGACAAGCGTCACTCCGGCCCAGGCCAGGCAGAGTAATTCGGTTCTGGAGCGGAAGTTCAGCGGTGGCCGGGGTATCTTGGCTGCACCCAGCTTGCGGCGTGCCATCCACTCTGCAATCGGACGCCGCAGGGCCACTGGCAGGTAAAAACTCCAGGGGAACAGCCACACAAGGTGTAGGGTCCAATAGAGGGAATTGGTCTGTTTGTTGTAGTCCTTTGGAATGCGCTTGCCCAGGAAGCGCATAAAGTGTTCGTTCACGAAGTAGAACCAGAAGAAGTGTGGATTACGGATGCCCGCGAGCAAGTGCCAGGGGGCGGCAATCGCCAGGAAGAGCAGCGTGCCGGTGAAGAGACGGAACTCGTGCCAGCGCCTCCACTCGCCGCTGACTGCAACGTATAGCAGCAAGGCCAATCCGACGACGACGATGGCGAGCAGTCCCTTGGTGAGTACCGCCAGCGCCATGCAGGCGTAGCCGCCATACCAGCGCCAGGCATAGGTGTCTTCCAGGCCCGTGGCGAAAAAGTAGAATGACGCGGCAATGAAAAAACTGAGAATGGCTTCCGGGATCAGGATTCGCGTGAAGAGATAGCACCCCGCCGCTGTTGCAACGAACAGTCCCGCGTAAACCGCGGCGCGATCGCCGAAAGCACGACGTCCCCAGCGCAAGGCCAGTACCACAAGAAACAACATAGACAGCGCAACCGGCAAGTGCGCGGCGAATTCATTCGTGCCAAAGAAGAAGTAGCACAAAGAAACTGCCCAGTACATCAGCGGAGCTTTTTCCAGGTAGCGGTTGCCATTTATTTTCAGCGTCACGAAGTTGTGCGTGACGTGCATTTCGCGCGCGGCCTCCGCGTGAGTTGAGTCCGCATCGTCCTGCATCCCGGGCGAAAAGAGTGATCCGACATACACCACGGCGAATAGAAGCAGGACACCTACGATCTGTGTATTCCTGATCGCTGTGGACCGTGCTGAAGGTGCGGAGCTTGAGGCCGGGCTTTTCGTTGTCAACTGGACACAGTCCTCGAATCAAACGCCAACACCATAGGGGCAACACTTTGACGCAAGAACGCTATACCTGAATCTATCATCCAGCCAAGTCTCCCTGGAGGAGTGGAGACATCCTTCCCCGATGCTTCATTATTCCTATGTTAAACTGCGAGTTTGAGTGCAACAAAAACTCTCTCCATCTGCCAAGAGCGGGAGCACGTGGTGCGTTCGTCTTTCTGCCTTTATTGCTTTGTAATCCTACTTGTCTTTCCTTGCTGTGCGGCCGTGCCCACCGACTACTACAACCACGTGGTGTTCGATAACAGCATTACGCCTGATTATTACTACTACAGCAGCGGGAGGGCGGTATTTCCCAGCACAATCGAACTATTGTCTGGCGCGCTTCCTGTGGAAAAGAAGAACTTCTTCACTGCCCCGAATGCTCTGCGCCTGCATTGGCGTTCGGTGGCGGGTGGAAGTTGGGAAACAGAGTTGCGAGTGGTCAGCATGCGCAACCGGTTGACGGATTTCCGCGGCGACACGCTCTACATGTGGTGCTATTCGCCGGAAGCGATTCCTGCGGCCGATTTGCCCTTCATACAATTGGAAGACGAGGAGCACGATTTCACAGCACCGGTAAAGCTCGACAGCATCTCCGGCGACGTGCCCGCAAAACGTTGGTTTCAGGTCAGGCTACCGCTCAGCGAGTTTGAGACTGCCTCTGTCCATCCCTTTCAGGCACGTGACCTTCACAGCCTGTACTTCAGTCAGGGTGCTGCGGACGACACGCCTCGAACATTAATCATCGACGAGATCAAGATCGACGACCGGACCGTGGCTACGCCCGTGGCCCCTGAGGTGAGGAGTGCTCCTCGATCGCCTAAGAATGTACAAGCCAAAGGCTACGATCGTCATATCGACATCAGTTGGGATCCGGTTACAGAGGGTGATCTGCAAAGCTACGCCATCTATCGCTCGATAGGAAAGCACAAGTTCCAACCCATCGGTATTCAGAGTGCGGACATCAATCGCTACACTGACTTCATTGGGCGTTCAGGAGTGACCGCAACGTACCGGGTTAAGGCAGTCGATCGATCTTACCGCCAGTCCGCTCTTTCCGGAGCAGCGACCGCGTCCACGAGAGAGTTGTCCGACGATGAATTGCTCACCATGTTGCAGGAAGCCTGCTTTCGTTATTACTGGGAAGGAGCTCATCCGATGGCGGGGGCGACGCTCGAAAACGTTCCCGGAGATGAGCGCATCGTTGCGACGGGTGCCAGCGGATTCGGCATCATGGCGCTCATCGTGGGAGTGGATCGGGGGTTCATTACCCGAGAGCAAGGCATCGAACGTCTCACGAAGATCTTGGATTTTCTGGATAAAACTCAACGCTATCACGGCGCCTGGGCTCACTTCTTAAATGGCAACACGGCGCAGACCATGTTGGTGTTCGGCATGTTTGATAATGGCGGCGATCTGGTGGAAACATCGTTTTTACTGGAAGGATTGTTGGCCGCCCGCCAGTACTTTAAGGGCGATGGTGAAGCCGGCCAAAGTCTCTATCGGAGAATTACCCAGCTTTGGGAAACCGTCGAGTGGGATTGGTATCGGCGTTCTCCTCAAAACAACGCGCTGTTGTGGCATTGGTCTTCGCAGTGGTCCTGGTTCATCGATCACCGGCTGACCGGATTCAACGAAACCATGATCACTTACCTGCTGGCCATTGCATCGCCCACGCATGGGGTGCCAGCTAGCCTTTATTACACGGGCTGGGCAGGACAGTCGGAAGCGGCAATTGCATACCGCAGCGGGTGGTCGGGTTCCAACGAAGGAGATCGCTATTCAAACGGCCACACCTACTTCGGCATCAAGCTCGACGTGGGCGTCGGTACCGGAGGGCCGTTATTCTTCACACAATATTCGTTCATGGGCTTCGATCCTCGCGGCATCCACGATCGGTACACCGATTACTTTGACAATAACCGCAATCTCGCGCTCATCGATCAGGCTTACTGCGAATCGAATCCTGGCCACTTCCAAGGCTATAGTGCTGATGATTGGGGCCTGACGGCAAGCGACGATCAGTTAGGTTATTTAGCCCACGCTCCCGACCGTGCGACCGACAATGGCACGATCACCCCGACCGGCGCACTCTCTTCGTTTCCCTACACGCCAGAGGCCTCAATGGCGGCGCTCAAGTTTTTCTATCGCCAACTCGGAGACCGGCTTTGGGGAGTTTACGGACCACGCGACGCCTTCAACTTAACGCAGAACTGGTTTTCGCCCGTGTACATGGGGCTCGACCAAGCCCCGATCGTGGTCATGGTGGAAAATTATCGCACCGGGTTGATCTGGAAATTGTTTATGTCCAATCCGGAGATCCAACCGATGTTGGACAAGATCGGCTTTCAGCCGGACAACGCTGCGAAGGCGTCCCTCCCCTCGCACTAGCGTCCTGATCACGCCTCACTTTCCGATACAGAACCTGCTGAAGATCAAGTTGAGGATGTCATCGGCAGTGGTAGCGCCGGTGATAGCGTCGAGTGGCCCAAGGGCGTTGTAGAGATCGAGTAGCAGCATCTCGTGCGGAATCCTGGCCCCTATCGCGCCAGTAGCGGCGTCAAGCGCCGCGAGTGAGTCTTTTACCAATCCCTGATGGCGAGCATTTGTGAGGAAGCCAGCTTCGGCCTGAGCTCCCGTTTCGCCGCCGATGTGGCGCAGAATTTCGCTGCGTAGTTTGGCGACGCCCTCGCCCGTCAGGGCAGAGGCGTAGATGAGGGGCTGGGACTGCCCGCCGGTGGCCGGCTTCCGGGCTCCGACTCGTAGATCGCATTTGTTCCCCACAACGATGGCCGGACGACTCTGTGTTTGCCGCAGCAGTTCCTCGTCTTCCACTGAGGCTGGCTGCGAAGCGTCCAGAACAACCAGCACCAAATCGGCGTCAGCTAATGCTTCCATGGATTTCCGAATGCCGATAGACTCTGCTTCGTCAAGTGCCTGCCTAATTCCAGCGGTGTCGACAAGCTGGATCGGAATGCCACCGATGGCGACGGTTTCACTCACCAGATCGCGCGTGGTTCCGGGAGTCGCCGTGACGATGGCGCGCTCGCGCTCGACGAGGCGGTTGAAGAGACTGGACTTGCCTACGTTGGGTCGTCCGACAATCGCGAGCGTCAATCCTTCATGCACGATCTTTCCGTAAGCGAAGGTTGCGGCAAGCTGCTCGAGCGGCTGGTGCACCGCGGAGATCCGTTCGAGAATGACAGCATCGGGAAGGACGGAGACGTCGTCTTCGGCAAAATCGATACCAGCTTCGAGCACAGCGATCAACTCGACCAGTTTCCGTTTGACTGGCTGCAAGCGCTTGGAAAGCGCGCCCTCAAGCTGCTGGGCGGCGATCTTCGCCTGGTAAAGAGTCTGCGAGTCGATCAGGTCGCGCACGGCTTCGGCTTGGGTGAGATCGATGCGCCCATTCAGAAACGCGCGCATGGTGAACTCGCCAGGCTCGGCGAGGCGCGCCCCAGCAGCAATGCACATCTCGACGATATGCCGCAGCACCACCGGAGAGCCGTGTGCCGCAATCTCGATGATGTCGTCCGTGGTATAAGAGTGCGGTTTCGGGAAGTAAGTGACGACCACTTCGTCGATCCGGCATGCTTCTTCGCGAGATAGGGCGTCCGCACTTCTCGGTTCTACCAACTCCCCGAAAACTGCCCTGCCTGGCTCCATCTCATGTCTCAGCCGCAACATTGGCTCGGCGATCTGGCGAGCTTGCGGTCCGGCAAGCCGCACCACCCCAATTCCGCCCCGACCCGGCGGAGTCGCAATGGCGACGATAGTGTCGTCGATATTCACGGGGCGATTGTAGCGGTTAAACTGGTGCAACAACCAGCGGCCGAATATGCGTGTGGAAGAAATTCGCGGCCGGAAGAACTCACAGCGAGGGCCAGAAATTTGTCAGTCGCCGACGAACTGTTGAAAGCCAATGAACAATTTGTAAAGAACTACAACCTGGGAGATCTGGCGGTGCGGCCGCGGCGACGGTTGGCCGTCCTCGCCTGCATGGATTCCAGGATCCTGTTTGAACGCTGCCTGGGATTGAAGCCAGGAGACGCACACATGATTCGCAATGCCGGAGGGATCGCCACCGAAGATGCGTTACGCTCGCTCATCGTCTCGCATCACCTGCTTGACACGCAGGAGTTCATCATCATCAACCACACCGACTGCGGATTGCTGAAAGTTCGGGAAGACGAACTCAAGACTAGGCTGGCGAAAAAGATGGGCACCGGCGCGGGTGCGCCTGCCCACTTCCATGCGTTTGATGATCTGGAAGAGAACGTCCGGGAGCAACTACGCCGCGTGAAGTCCCATCCCTGGATCCCGAAGCACATCCCGGTGCGCGGTTTTGTCTACGACGTGAAAACCGGCGCACTCAGCGAAGTTGAGGCCGCTTGAGAATTCCTATCGCGCAACGACCTTCTCAATCTCCGTCTTCAGCTGGTCGTAAGACAAAGCTCCCGGATGGTACATCGCGACCTTGCCCGCGCGGTCAAGCAGCACAATCGTAGGCGTTGTCGAAGCGCCATACACGTCGAAGTTGTACTTGCTGATAGGGACTGGCATGTCCAGCAGTCCGGCGTAGAAGCGATGGCGTACTGCGTCGATGTAAGCGAGTTCATCACTAGCCGAGGCATTCTCCACCTGCGCCGTATAGCCGTAAAGCCGGGTTGGACCGAGGACGGTCAATCCCTTGGGCGCAAATTCGGAGCGCAGTTGGGTGATAATAGGCGCTTCCGCTTTGCAATCGCCACACCAGTGTGCCCAGAAAAACAGCAACACCGGCGAACCCTTCAGCTGGGCAAGCACCGGGGGCTTCGATCCCAAAAATTGCTCGGAGCGAAGCGCAGGCGCTGGCCGGCCCTCGAACGAAAGCAAATTCAAGTTTTTCTGCAGGCGTGCCCGGATCGAAGTGTTGCCATACGTGCGCAGTGCGGTCTGCAAAACTGCGACGGCTTGGTCACGCTGCCCGCGAGCCGCCAGCACTTGCGACTGTACTTCAATCGCCGCGCCCAGTCCGATCGGCAGGTGCGGTTCGGAATCGAGAGGACGCTGCTTGAGTTGCTCCAGCGCCAAAGCTTTTGTTTGTTTGGCGTAATCGTTGGCTTGGCCGTAATCGCCATTACTGAGAGCTGAGCGCGCCATCCATGAGTAGGCTTCGACATATTCAGCGGTGACGCCGTTCTTGGCGACGTAGGACTTGAGGTACAAGTCGGCTGCAGTGAAACTATGTTGCGCCAAAGCGCCGCGGACATCCTCCACCACGCCCGCCCATGCCGGACTTACCAGAATAGTCAGGATCAGAAGCTTGCGGAAATGCATATCCTAGATAATACAGTTTTTGAGGGTGCCCTTTGCTTCCGGACAAGTCCTGGTCCCCAGAATCGGCCGGTTCCGCGAGGATCTTGTAAGTTACTGAGGGTAAGGTGCTTACATGTGAAGTAAAAGAAAACTTGTAGCTATTTTGAGGCACTTGAAATACAATCTGCTTGCGTTTGACTTTAGAGTTTTTCGCAGTACCCAGTTTCTCCGCTTACCAGCGCGTGACCTGCCTGCAGAAGAACCCTTCCAAAGTTTCAGCGCTATATCACAACAAAGGAACATTGCAACACCATGGAAACAGGAACAGTGAAGTGGTTTAACGACGCCAAAGGCTACGGTTTCATCAGCCGCCAGAACGGCGAGGACGTATTTGTGCACTTCTCGGCCATTCAGGCGAGCGGCTTCCGCAGCCTGCAGGAAGGTCAGCAGGTACAGTTTGACGTGGTCAAAGGCCCCAAGGGCTGGCAGGCCGAGAACGTGAAGGGTGCCTAAACCACTTCGCAACTAACAATTCGCAAAAAGGGCGACCAGAGATGGTCGCCTTTTATTTTGGGGATTGAGCAATTGAGTGAGGGTAATTGAAAATCGACGAGATGCCCGGCCTATGCTTTTCAATTGCCCAATGACCCGACTACAAAATGACGCAATTTCTACGGTCGGGCGTCGCGAATCAGAACCACATCCGCGTCCGTATGGCCGCGAACCAAAGCCAACTGCTTGCCGTCAAACGACCAGTGGAAATCGAAAATATGTTCGGAAGTGAAATCCGTAATCTGTTTGCCTTTGGAACCATCAAGTGGCTGTAACCATAGGTTGTCGACACCATTATCGCGCACCGGATAAATCACCCCTTTGCCGTCGCGTGAAAAATGCAGCAGGCCAAAGCGCGAGCGTTCGAACTCCAGCAACTTCGCGGCCTTACCGCCCTCCGTTTCCACCACGGCCAGCATTTCTTTGTGCTCTCCGGAATGTTCCAGCGTGGGAAATGCGGCGAGTTTCCCATCGGGCGAGACATCAAAAGCGCCGGAGACCGGCGACTCCGAAATGACTTGCGAGGCTCCGCCATCGATCGGCACTTTGGCCAGTTTCCGTTCTCCGTCGTGCTCCATGAAGAACACCCACTTGCCGTCCTTCGAGCACACTGGATTCGTGTCGAGCTTGCCATTCGTAATCTGCTTGAAATTGCTCCCCGTATCCATGCGCCAGATGTTTTGCACGCCGCTCTGAAATCTCACAAAGACGATGGCACCCCCTTCACCGCAAGCCCACGGGGCGCCGCTTACTGCCTGACCCGGAATCACCGTCCTGTTGCCCGTTGTCGGGTCGATCAGATTGAGCACGTTCGCCTTGTCGGAAATCAACTGGTTCTCCGGCGTCCAGGTGAAGTTGGTGTCGGCGTCGGCTGGCGTGACCTGTCGCACCTGCGCCGCCTGCACCCCAGTGGGCATCACCTGCAAATTCCAGCGGCTCTCATTCTGCACCGTGGCGAGAATGTGTCCGCTGCTCGCGACGCTAAGATCAGAGTAACTATTTGTATCGCGCGTGACCGGAGAATACATGCCCTTGGGATAGGAAACGAAACCGATTTGCGTGCGGGCGAAATTGGAGCTTTGTTCGCGCCCCAGGACCAGCACGCCGCTGCCGTCGGGCAGCCAGGAGGGCTTGTCGAAGATGCGCTGGTTGCTGCTGAAGAAAGCCTTACGCTGTCCCGTGGTTGCATCCACCGCTACTAACCGGATCAATCCATTCGCCACGTCGAGCATTTGGCCAACAATAATCTTTCCGTCAGGCGACCACGCGGGTTGGTACAAAGCGTCGCTGGTAGGGCCGCTGCTCAGCGCTCTTTCGTCTCCACCCTCCACCGAACGGACAATGAGCCGGTACTTGCCAGGATCCGGGTTGTCGTAGCGCATAAAGGCAAACCGTTTCCCGTCCGGTGAAAAAGTAATGTTGGTATCCACATCGGCTGCGAGCTTCTGCGGATTACCCCCCAATAGCGCAGACCGGTACAAAAACTTCAGCTCCGGATTTCCCGGATCGCTGCGTACAAAATAGAAATAGTTTCCGTCCGGGGAGAAGCGCAGGCCGTTGTAATACACGTCCGCCGGAGGCTGCACCTGAGTGTTGCTGTTGGTAGGCACATTCCTCAGCCTGAGACTAGCCAGCCCGTTTTTTCTGGTCAGGCTTAGGATGTACTTGCCATCTGGCGAGATGGCGGCGAGTACCGCGTCGCCAGTGTCGGTCACCCTGGTGACAGAAATATCCTGGAACGGAGCCGAGCGGCTACGGGTGAAGTAAGCATAGATTCCGCAAGCGGCCCCTGCCAACAGCAGCAATACGATTCCCGCCGTAACTCCGGTGTTGAGTTTGTATTGCCGCGCAACGGAGATCGCAGCGGAACTTACGGAAGGGCGCTGGACCGAAGACTCTGCGGCGTTGACCGCCGAGGAGGACGCAACAACGGAGACTGCAGGAGCGCTGATAGAAGCCGCCTGCGCGGACTTGCGGCCGGATTCCGTGTCTCGCTTCAACCGTTTCAGGTCTCCGCGCAGATCGCCGGCCGAGTGATAGCGCAAGTCACGGTCTTTTTCCAAAGCCTTCCCAATGATTTCATCCAGTTTGGGCGGCAGCGTGGAATTCAGTTGCAGCGCCGGTACCGGGTCGAGTTCAAGAATCGCGTGAAAAACTACCGCCGATGTTGCGCCGGAAAACGGCAAGCGCCCTGTTGCCATCTGATAGATCACGACGCCTAAAGAAAACAGATCCGTACGCGCGTCCAATTCTTCGCCGCGCGCTTGCTCTGGGGACATATAAGCGATGGTGCCAACAGTCGCGCCCGGACTGGTGAGATGCAACGGTCCCGGTGAATCCTGCGTTGCTCCAATGGTTTCCATCGTCAACTCAGGACGCGCCAGCTTGGCGAGGCCGAAATCGAGAACTTTCACCTGTCCGCGCTGAGTAATAAATATGTTCGCAGGTTTGATGTCGCGATGGATAATTCCTTTGGCGTGCGCGGCCTCGAGCGCGTCTGACAACTGAATACACCACTCCAGCAGGCGATCCACCGGCACCGCCCCGGCGCTCAAGCGACGGTCCAGAGTCTCGCCCTCCAGCAACTCCATGGCGATAAACGACTGGTCTCCAGCCTTTTCAACCGCGTAGATCGTGCAGATGTTGGGATGGTTTAGCGCCGAAGCAGTGCGGGCCTCAAGTAAAAAACGGTCCAGCGCATTTTGATCGCTCGATAGTTGCGATGGCAGGAATTTCAGCGCGACACGGCGGCCCAGATCAAGGTCTTCAGCTTCGTAGACCACTCCCATTCCACCGCTTCCTAGTTGGCTGGTGATGCGGTAATGCGAAATGGTCTGGCCGATCATGGATGGATTGAGCGGGAAAACTTATCTTAGGAGGGATGAGAAAGGCAGTCAAACTGTAACGACTGAAAGCCCGTAGCTATGCAGGGGACGCTTGTTCCGCTGCGTTAACGGAGTCGAAGAAGCGAAAGAACTGCTCGACCCGCGTGACTTTGAGGGCGTTGTGGATACGCTCGCTCACGCCCACCAGCGCCAGGCTCCGCCCGTTATTCTGGCGCGTGACGTACGCTCCCACCAGCGCCCCAATGCCAGCCGAATCCACATATGGGACATTGCTGAAATCAATGATCAGCGAGCGCGAGGTATCGGCCCGCACCGTGGCCTGAAACTGAAACATCGTTGTCATCACCAGCGGCCCTTCCAACTGCAAAACACGCTGTCCCGGCTGCGCTCCGGGGTGATCGTCAATGTGAAGAGAATCTTGCATGGCGGAAATATTAACCTCTGAGTAATATTTGATTGTTAACGCAGTATTAATTTCCGTCCGATCATAGGGCTTGGCTCCTAGATGGCCGCCGCTTGCTCGCGGCGTCGCGCCTGGATTTCAATATAGACATTGACCAACGAAACCGCCGCTGGCGTCACTCCAGGAATGCGCGAAGCTTGGGCCAGCGTTCGCGGCTGCACATGGGTGAGCTTTTCCTGCATTTCGCGCGAGAGGCCGCTCACCGAGTGATAGTCGAACCAGCCAGGAATCGACCGTTGCTCCGACTTCTTCATTCGTTCCATGGAGCGCTGCTGTTGCAGCAGATAGCCCTCGTACTTGATTTCGGTTTCCACTGACTTGAGTTCGTTGCGCAACTCCGATGAAATTAAAACCGAAGATGGCGTGCAACTATTCCGAGCGAAGAATTCCGGCATCACTTCCTTGAGGACCGGAACGAGCTGCTCGATTGTGATCTCGGGACGCTTAAGCAGTTGCGCATAAGTTTGTCCGAGTGCCAAACTCCACTCATTTCCTGTGAGCTGCCCGTCGAGCATTGCGCTCGTTAGCTTCGTCTTCTCCAGAAGCTGCTTCAGCTTTTCCAGCCGCTGCTGCTTGGCTTGAAAATCGCCCCAGGCTTCATCGGAGATCAATCCCACGCGGCGGCCGTGTGGCGTGATCCGGCGATCGGCGTTGTCGATGCGAAGATGCAGGCGGAATTCCGCTCGCGACGTGAACATTCGGTAGGGCTCGTTGGTGCCCTTTGAAATCAAGTCGTCGATCAGGATCCCTGTGTAAGCTTCGGTGCGGTCGAGGATCAGCGGGGGCTGCGCCTTCACTTTCAAGGCCGCGTTGATGCCCGCCATCAGGCCCTGGCAGGCGGCTTCTTCGTAGCCGGAGGTGCCATTGATCTGGCCGGCAAGAAACAGGCTGGCGATCTTCTTCGTTTCCAAAGTGCGCTGCAGTTCCGTCGGATCAATCGAGTCGTACTCGATGGCGTAGCCGGGACGCAGCATCTCGGCGCTTTCGAGACCGGGGACTGATTTCAAAATGGCGAGCTGCACTTCCACTGGCAGCGACGTGCTCATGCCATTGACGTAGATCTCGTGCGTGTTCAAGCCTTCGGGCTCAAGGTAAAGCTGGTGCATCTCCTTGTCGGGAAACTTGACGATCTTGTCTTCGATCGACGGGCAATAGCGCGGCCCGATCGACTGGATCTGCCCGCTATACATCGGCGAGCGGTGCACGTTCTCGCGGATGATGCGGTGCGTTTCGGGCGAGGTCCATGCGATGTAGCAAGGAACTTGCGAGTCGTGATGCGCCACGCGCTTGGTGCGGAAGCTGAATGGAGTCGGGTCGGCATCGCCCGGTTGCACTGTGAAGCGCGACCAGTCGATGGTGCGTCCGTCAAGACGAGGCGGCGTTCCCGTCTTCAGCCGGCAGCCGCGCAGACCGAGCTTCTTCAGGGACTCACCGAGCAAAACTGCATTCGGTTCCCCGGAACGTCCGGCAGGATACTGCTGCTCGCCGCAGTGGATCAGTCCATTGAGAAAAGTCCCCGTTGTAATGATCACAGCTCGCGCGCCCACAGTGCGGCCATCGCGCAGGCGAATGCCGAGAATCCGGCGTGGGTTCTCAGTTCTCAGTTCTCGCTTCTCAGTTAAATCCGCTTCGCCGCCTTGCTGGGAGCTGAAAGCTAACGGCTGACAGGTCTCTTCCACAATCAACCCTGCCACTTCCGCCTGCTTGATCTTCAGATTCGGCTGCGACTCCAGCACTTCGCGCATCTTGAGGCGGTAGGCTTGCTTGTCGCACTGAGCGCGCGGTGACCACACGGCCGGGCCTCGCGAAGTGTTCAACAGACGAAATTGGATGCCGACCGCGTCCGTGATCTCGCCCATGATGCCACCAAGCGCGTCGACTTCGCGGACCAGGTGTCCCTTCGCGATGCCGCCGATAGCGGGGTTGCAGGACATCTGCGCGATCAGGTCGACGTTCAGCGTGTAGAGAGCGGTCTTCAGTCCCATGCGCGCGGCGGCCATCGCGGCCTCGCATCCGGCATGGCCGGCGCCAACCACAACTACGTCGAATTGTTCCGTGAACTGCATCTTTGAAACGATTTAGTGGGACGATTTAATCCTGATCCTATGGCGTTCCCAGCTTTTGCCGCGGCCCTTCTGCTTTCATTCTAACAAGTTGGCCGTGTTCGTGATCCCAGTCACTTGCCGCCCTTCGGGCTGGACCGTATAGTAGGGATTCACACCGGAAGCGAGGGAGGCAATCATGAATAGCATTCAGTTCTTCGAGCAACTGGAGGCATCGATCGCCAGGTACGACTTGCTTTGCCATCCGTTCTACCGGGCATGGGCAGCGGGTGAGTTGACGCGCGAAGATCTGCGCGAATATGCCCGCCATTACTACCATCACGTCCAAGCGTTTCCCTGCTATCTGGCCGAGTTTGCGCTTCGTCTGGATGAAGGGGAACTCAGGAGAGCGGTTCTGGCCAATATGTGCGACGAGAAGGGTGCCGTGGGCAAATCAGGGAAGGAAGCTGTGCCCCACTCTGAGCTTTGGCTCGATTTTGCCGAAGGCATAGGATCGAGACGAGACATGCAATGGCACCTGCCGGTCAAGCAGATCGGGGAACTGATGAGATACTTTCACAGCGTGGCCAGTGAAGGCACGGCGGAACAGGCGTTGGCCGCGTTTTATGTCTACGAATCTCAGGTGCCCAAGGTGGCCAAGGAAAAAGAACGCGGGCTGCGCGAAATGTACGGCGCCGACGACAAGACCTGCGGCTACTTCGCGCTGCACGCCACAGCTGATATTTACCACGCAAATGTTTGGCGCGAGCAATTGGAGAAACGCATCGTGGCAAAACCGGAAACGGCGGACGCGGCCCTGGATGCGGCCGAGAACGCAGCCCGAATGTTGTGGCAAGCTCTGGATGGCATTGAGGCGGCGCGGATGACGTGCGCGGTGTGATCCGGCGGGGTCGTCAGCATCGTGAGCCAATGATTTCTGCGGGGCGTTTCCCGCAATCATTGGCTCTTCGCCGCTAGAGTCTGGAAGGAAAAACAAGCAAGATCAGCATGGTGAAGGAGATTCCCATCGGGGCGCGCGGTGAGGCCAGCGAAACTGTCGAGTTCAAGCATACGTTGACCGCGCATCACCCCGAATTGCCGCTGGTTTATTCCACTCCCGATATGATCCGCCTGATGGAGACCGCGGCTTTTCATGCGTTGCAACCCTACTGCGAAGGCGACGAGATTACCGTGGGGACTTCGATCAACATTCAGCACCGCGCGGCGAGCGGCATAGGCACCCACATGCAAGCCACAGCTGTGCTGGAGTTGTTCGACGGTCGCTTCTACGTGCTGCGCGTAAGCGCACGCGACGATGCGCGTGAAATTGGCAGCGGCACAGTCGGCCGCGCAGTGGTGAGTATGGGACAGTTTGTTGAGAAGATGAAGAACGGGAGCCGCTAGTCGCATCCAATTCCTTGATATGCCCCTACCCGACCTGGAGCAAAAGAACAAAGCAAAGGCCTTCCTCGCCATGCACTCCGGTGGCGATCCTTTGCTGCTTCCCAACGTGTGGGACGTCGCCAGCGCTCGCATCGTCGAAGAGGCAGGCTTTCCTGCCCTGGCAACAACCAGCGCAGGCGTGGCATTTTCTCTTGGCTATCCAGATGGGCAGAAGATTCACAAAGACCGCATGATGGCGACAATAGCCCGCATCGCACTGGCCGTGAAGGTACCCGTTACCGCCGACGTCGAATCAGGATACGGGAACGACCCGGAAGCCGTGGCGCGGACCGCGCGTGCCGTGATTATGGGTGGGGCGATTGGCTTAAACCTCGAAGACGCAACCGGCGATCGGGAGCGGCCGCTCTTAGATTTGTCCGTGGAAGTGGAGAAGATTCGAGCGGTTCGTGATACTGCGGACAAGTTCGATGTTGCCTTGGTGATTAATGCCCGGACCGATGTTTATCTCCTGCAAGGGGGCGAACCCTCGAGCCGCTATGACGAGACCATCCGTCGCCTGAGTGCCTACCGCGACGCCGGCGCCGATTGCGTGTTCGCGCCCGGTCTTAAGGAGGTGACCACGATCAAACGACTGGTTGCCGATTTGAAGTGCCCGGTGAACATTCTCGCCGGGCCGGGGTCGCCATCTGTGCGAGAACTGCAAGCGCTCGGCGTGGCACGAGTGAGCCTCGGTTCCGGCCCAATGCGTGCCACCCTGGGCACCCTGCGCCGTATCGCCGCAGAAATGAAAACAAGCGGCACCTACGAATTGTTGGCAGATGCGCCCGCCCACTCCGAAATCAATCAATTGCTGAAGACTGCGGTCGAGAACTGAGAACTGGCATCCTCATCGGCGTCATCTCCGATACCCACGGCCTGCTGCGCCCAGAAGCAATCGAAGCTCTGCGCGGATCGGATCGCATCATCCATGCCGGCGACGTGGGCGCGCCAGAGATCGTCGAAACTCTTTCTGCTATTGCCCCAGTCACCGCCATCCGCGGCAACATCGACAAGGGCGCGTGGGCACTGAAGTTGCCGCTGACCGAAGTCCTCGAAGTGGCGGGCATTTCCATCTACGTGCTGCACGATCTGGCGCAGTTGAATCTCAAACCGAAACCTGCCGGATTCACCGTCGTAGTCAGCGGTCACAGCCACGTTCCCAAACAGGAGTTGTGCGACGGGGTGCTCTATTTCAACCCCGGCAGCGCCGGACCAAGACGCTTCAAACTTCCTGTGAGCGTGGGCAAATTAATCTGGGACGATGGTGGCGTGCGGAGCGAACTATTTCCACTGGCGGTGAGCCAGTCCTGAATGCTGATCTCGCACCGTTGCTACAATCGCAAACAATGTCCATTGAGTTCATAGTCGGGGACCGCGCCGGCGCGGCCCGCGCTGGTCGCTTGGTCACGCCCCATGGAGAGATCGAAACTCCCGTGTTTATGCCCGTAGGCACCGCCGCCACGGTCAAAGCCGTCTCGCAGGATGTTCTCGAAGAACTCGGGGTCCAGATTCTTCTCGGCAATACTTATCACCTCTATCTGCGGCCGGGAGTCGAGACCGTCCGCCACCTCGGAGGCCTGCACGGATTCATGGCCTGGCCGCGGGCGATCCTGACTGATTCCGGCGGCTTCCAGGTTTTCAGCCTGAACGAACTTCGCAAAGTCACCGACGAGGGCGTGACGTTTCGCTCGCATCACGATGGCTCCTCGCATTTTTTCAGCCCGGAGAGCGCCATGGCCGCGCAGATCGGACTCGGCGCTGACATCATCATGGCGTTCGATGAGTGCACGGAATATCCTGCCGATCGCGCCCGCACGCAGGCCTCGATGGAATTGACCTTGCGCTGGGCGGAGCGCAGCAAGAAATATTTTGAGGAGCGCAAGCATGAGGTGCCGTGGGGTAGCGCGGACTCGACACAGTCGCTCTTCGGGATAGTCCAGGGCGGCATGGATCTGGCTCTCAGAAAGGAATCTGCCGAGCGCACGATCGAGATCGGTTTCCTCGGATATGCCATTGGAGGGCTCAGCGTTGGTGAGCCTCGGGAGCGGACTCGCGAGGTCGTCGAAGCGACTCTCGAACACCTTCCTGCCGACAAGCCGCGCTACTTAATGGGGGTGGGTACTCCCGACGAGATCGTTGAGTACGCGAGCCTCGGCGTCGATATGATGGATTGCGTCTTGCCCACACGGGCGGCGCGCCATGGCCTGCTCTTCACTTCGGAGGGAAAAATTTCAATCAAGCAGGCGCGCTTTGCCCAGGATGCCGGCCCGCTCGACCCCACTTGCCTCTGCCGGGTCTGCCAGCGCTATTCCCGGGCGTATCTGCGGCACCTTTATGCTTCGAATGAAGTGCTGGCTCAGGTCTTAAATACCCTGCACAACCTGAGTTTCTACCTTGACACTATGCGGCGGGTGCGTCATTCTATTCGACTTGGGGAAGAGTCCCGTTCTTTCTAGCGCTTGGTCTCAACCGAAACCGTAGACCTCTCTGGAAAGACCTTCCCGGATTCAAGCCTGAGCAGTGGATGGTCCGGCCGGAATCGATCGGCACTCCCGTCGTGAAATGACAGGGCCGTGGTGAGTGTAGGCATGGGCGGTTGTTCGCGGATCGGTTCCAGGAGCGCGGTTATGTAGGTGAGAGAGTCTGGTGAACGTACTTAGATGAACACGCATTTTCTCTTGGCGGTGCAGGCTGGTGGCGGGATGGGGTGGTTGAGCGTCGCCCCGCTCATCTTCATATTTGCGATCTTTTATTTTCTGCTGATCCTGCCTCAGCAGCGTCGTCAGAAGAAATGGACGGCCATGCTGGATGGCCTTAAAACCGGAGATAAGGTCGTGACCAGCGGCGGGTTGCGCGGAACGATCATGGCGCTCAAGGATGATAGCGTTCACCTGCGCGTTCCTCCTAATAATCTCGTGCTGGAAGTGACCAAGGCCTCCGTGACCCAGGTCACGACCACGGAGGAAGAGGCTAAGACCAAGTAATTGCGGTACAACCTGATTTTTGGACTTTAAGTTTTCCATGAATAAGAATCTTCTTTGGCAGTTGGTACTCATCGTCGGAGTCCTGCTCGTATTTTTGTTCGGGATCTTCGGCATTCCTCAGAGCTTTTCGGGCCAGGGCTTGCTCGCATCCATGACCAACCGCATTCATCTTGGTCTGGATTTGCGCGGCGGAACCCACCTGATCCTGCAAGTCCAGGTGAATGACGCGATCAATGTAGATTCCGACAATGCGGTCGAAATTCTCAAGGAGGAGCTCAACAAGCGCAAGATAGCCTTCGCGGATATCACGAAGCCTGACCCGCAGAATAATCCGGATCGCATTGTTCTGAAGGGTGTTCCGGCAGACTCGCGCAAAGATCTGCTGGATATCGCCAACGATCGCCTGCCTGAATACAATCTGACTTCGGGAGCGGAGAACACTTGGGCTCTGGCCATGAAGCCGCAGATCCTCAGCGATCTGAAAAACAAGGCTGTGACCCAGGCCATCGAGACCATCCGCAACCGCATTGACTCGCTGGGCGTGAGCGAGCCAACCATTCAAGAGCACGGCCTCGGCCAGTACCAGATTCTAGTGCAGTTGCCCGGCGTTGACGATCCGGCGCGCGTGAAGGACATTATGCAGTCCACCGCCATGCTTGAGATCAAACAGGTATTGGGCGGACCGTATCCCAGCGAGCAGGCTGCCATGCAGGATAAGGGCGGCGTTTTGCCGCCGGATGCGATTCTGCTGCCGGGGCATGGTGCTCCCGGAACTCCTTCAGGCGACCAATCCTGGTATCTGGTGTCGCGCGTGTCCGCAGTGAGAGGAAAAGATCTGCGGGATGCCCAGCCTAGCACCGATCAGAACGGTCAGCCGAACGTGCGATTCCAGCTAACCGGCGAGGGCGGGCAGCGCTTCTATAACTTCACCTCCGCGCATGTGGGCGACAGTCTGGCCGTAGTCCTCGACAACAAAGTTCAGGAAGTCGCGAACATCAAAGAGGCCATTCGCGATACCGGGGAGATCAGCGGTGGCAGCATGAACCAGCAGCAGGCCAAGGATCTATCGATGATCCTGCGCTCGGGCGCGCTGCCAGCGGGCATTAAGTATCTGGAAGAGCGCACGGTCGGGCCGTCGCTGGGCACGGATTCGATCCGCGCCGGCGTTCGGGCGGCGGTTGTCGGTATGCTTGCCGTGCTGATCTTCATGCTCATCTACTACCGTGCGGCAGGCATCAATGCTGACGTCGCGCTATTGCTGAACCTCGTCATCCTGCTTGGCTTCATGGGCTACTTCGAGGCCGTGTTGACCTTGCCGGGGATTGCCGGGGTCATCCTTACGGTCGGCATGGGCGTGGACTCCAATGTGCTAATTTTTGAGCGCATTCGGGAAGAGTTGAGAAACGGCAAGACGCCGCCATCCGCTGTAGATCAGGGTTTCAGCCACGCCTGGGTCACTATCGTGGACACCCACGTCACTACCATTGTTTCGGCGGCAATTTTGTTCCTGTTCGGAACCGGGCCGGTGAAGGGGTTTGCGGTCACACTCACCTTCGGTCTGCTGGCGAATTTGTTCACCGCCGTATTCGTGTCCCGCGTGATCTTTGACTGGATCCTGAGTCGCAAGCAGCGTGGCGAAGCGTTGAGCATTTAGCAGTTCTGGTTTCCGGTGAGCACGCACCAGAAACAGGAAACGAGAAATTTAGATTGAGAAGTCATACGTGGATAAGGGGCTAAACAACCGGTGGAGTTCTTTCGCAATACCAACATAGATTTTCTCGGGAAGAAGTGGTATTTTCTTGCCTTCTCACTCGTGTTCAGTGTGGCGGGTATATTCTCGATGTTGTTCTGGCATGGCATCCCGTACGGCGTGGACTTCCGCGGCGGCACTCTGGTATATGTGAAGTTCTCGCACACGCCAAACGACAACGCGCTGCGGGCAGCCATGGACCGCGCCGGTCTGCACAACGCGAAGATTCAGCGCTATGACCAGCCTTCCAATAACGAAGTGCTGATCGACCTCGACGTGCAGGAAACCAGCGAGCAGGCGCTGGACCGGGGCAAAACTCAGATCATCAACACGCTGGAGACGAACGCCCCGGCGGGCAAGGCGGATCTGAACAATGCCAGTTCTTTGGCCATTCAGAATTACTTGATGGACAAAGATCCGATGCACTTGGGCTCGGATGCCGACCAGAAATATACCCAGCAAGCGCAGGCAATTGTGAATGCTCGGGACAAGGGGCAAGGCGGCGTGCTGAGTTCGCTCGATCAGTTAAAAGGTCCGGTCGATCCAGCAGTGGTGGCTTCTCTGCCAGATGGCTTTTTCTTGTCGGATTTCAGCGTCCGCAACGTTGAGATCGTTGGGCCGCAAGTGGGCGCACAGTTGCGAAGGCAAGCCTTGCTCGCGACGGCTTATTCGCTGGCGGGAATGCTGATCTACCTCGGGTTCCGCTTTGAATGGATATACGGCGTCGCGGCCGTGGTCACGGTGTTTCACGATACCTTGATTACCGTGGGCGCGTTCTCGCTGCTCAACAAAGACATTTCTCTCACCGTGATCGCTGCCATTCTGACCTTGATTGGTTACTCGAATAACGACACGATCGTGGTATTTGACCGCATCCGGGAAAACATTAAACTCATGCGGCGCGAGAAGCTGTCGGAAGTCGTTAACCGCAGCATCAACCAAACCTTAAGTCGAACCATCTTGACAGCCGGCCTAACCTTCCTTACCGTACTTGCACTCTATTTGTTCGGCGGCGAGGTGCTTCGCGGGTTCAGCCTCGCACTGGTAATCGGCATCTTAATTGGGACGTATTCGTCGATCGCAATTGCGGCTCCGATCTTAGTGGCTTATCAGGATTGGCGGATCAATAAAGGCAAAAGGCCCATGGCCACGCCGGTCCGGACTAAATGATTGTCTGATCGCGTTGCAGGCGTTTTTGCGGTACGCCTTTGTTTGCAACAGTTTTCACGGCCGGGAAGGGCTTGGCTGGCCAGTCTTGGCAATGGAATCGATTTCGGGAGCAAAGGGTAATCGGTCGGTGTCTAAGTTTACGTAGGCTCTAAAGTGGGGAGAACAATTATGTTTGAAGATAGCCTTCTGGAATCCGGTGGCAGGCTCAAGACGAAGCGGGGACGGACAACGACCTTAGCGATCGTTATCGAGATAGGTTTGATCGGCATCATGGTTTTGATGCCCCTCATCTTCACCGAAGCCCTGCCCAAGCAACAGTTGATGACTTTCCTTGTGGCACCTCCGCCGCCACCACCTCCGCCACCCCCGGCTGCCGCGCCGGTGCACGTGGTGCACCAGATTCAGACCGACATCGTGAACGGGGCGCTGCGCACGCCTACCAAGATTCCGCAAAAAATTCAGATGATCAAGGAAGACGAGGCCCCACCGGCGATGGCATCCTCTGGTGTGGTCGGTGGCGTTCCGGGAGGCATTCCCGGTGGCCAGATGGGTGGCGTAATTGGCGGGATCATCAGTTCCACGCCTGTCGCCGTGCCTAAGGTCGCTGCCCCGCAACGCGTGCGGGTTTCCCAAGGCGTCTCGCAAGGCCTCCTGATCCGCAAGGTCAACCCGACGTACCCGCCTCTGGCGCGACAGGCTCGCATTTCGGGAACGGTTATACTCCGGGCTGTGATCAGCAAGGATGGTTCCATCGAAAACCTCTCACTGGTAAGCGGGCATCCGATGTTGGCTCCCGCGGCCATCGACGCCGTGAAGCAGTGGAAGTACAAGCCATATCTGCTCAACGGCGAACCCGTGGAAGTCGATACCGAAGTACAAGTTAACTTCACTCTTGCCGGAGGCTAGATCCCGGCTGGTGTGGCGAGGAACGCGTGACGCAGTGGTTGTGACGCAGCAACGTTAGAAAGTGACAGCGGAATGGCCCTCCCTTCCCGCCCAATTACGGTGGCCGGGAGAGTCCGTTCGGGAGGCCGGTCGGCGCACCTTTCAGCGCTGAAGTGTGAGCGCGACTACGACTTTCTGCGGTCGTGCTCTTGCGCAGTGTGTAAATCTCGCATCAAAGTCTAAGAAGTTCCGAGGAGGGAAAAGCAACTCATGTTAGCTAACTTTGCAGTAGTAGCTCTCAATCATGTTCCCCGGGTAGCTGCCTGGATTGTGCAAGAAGGTGGCGCAGTGGGGTGGGACCCGATTTCGCTCTGGAGGCAGATGGGTATCATTGCGAAGATCGTGGTCATCATCCTGTTCATCATGTCAGGCTGGTCGATCGGAGTCATGATTGATCGTGCTATGGCATACAACGCGGCCCGCAAGCAGTCTCGCGCCTTCGCTCCAGCAGTTGCCGGAGCTCTGCGCGATGGCCGCATCGACGAGGCCATCAAGGTTGCCGAGCGCAACAAAAAGAGCCATCTGGCCAAGGTCGTAACCGCTGGCTTGATGGAATTCAAAGCCCACCAGGATAGCCCCGGCGCCATCCCCGGTGAGACCATTGAAGCCTCCAAGCGCGCTCTCGAGCGCACCGAAGCCATCGTCCACGCCGAACTCAAGCGCGGACTCGGCGGTCTGGCCACCATTGGTTCAACGGCCCCGTTCGTGGGACTGTTCGGCACGGTGATGGGCATTCTGAACGCCTTCAAAGGTATTTCTGAGCAGAAGGCTACTGGTCTGGGTGCGGTCGCAGGCGGCATTTCGGAAGCGCTGGTAACCACGGCTTTCGGGCTGCTCGTGGCCATCCCCGCCGTTATGATGTTCAACTACCTGACCGGGCGCGTCGAAGCGTTCGATGTGGAGATGGACAATTCGTCGAGCGAACTGATCGACTACTTCCTGAAGCGGCGGGACGTTCGCCGTTCCTAAGGTTCGTCCGCTCTAGCTGTCGGACCTCCGCTGTGAGTTGCTTGTCCGGCGCCGGGATCAATCCTGGCGCCGGCCCTCCTGACTCTCGCGGAACACTTGGAAGTACTGGAGATTCACGCTATGGCAATCGCAAAACGAAACGAAGGCGCCAAGGTCAACTCCGACATCAATGTAACTCCGATGGTGGATGTGATGCTGGTGCTGCTGATTATCTTCATGGTGATCACGCCCATGTTGCAGAAGGGTATCAGCGTGGATATGGCCAAGGTAAACAATCCCACGCCGATGGCCGATGCAGACAAGGAAGACGCTCTGCTGGTGTCCGTGATGCGCGATGGAACCGTCTACTTCGGCGCCGATAAGGTTGCAGTAGACAGCTTGACGGGCAAAGTGAAGGATCGCCTGGCCAATCGCACAGACAAGCGCGTCTACGTGAAGGCAGATGCCCGCGCCCACTTCGGCAACGTGGTCCAGGTTGTCGACGGCGTACGCGCTGCCGGTGTGGACGATTTGGGCTTGCTCACCGACCAGAGAAAGAGCACTCCAAGCGCTCCAAACACCCCACCCGCCGCTGCGGCGCCTGGGCAATAGGAGATCGACTATGAGTATGGCAGTTGGAACGGGCGGAGGCCAAAGCGCAAATATTAACGTGACTCCGCTCATTGACGTGCTACTGGTGCTGCTCATCATTTTCATGGTGATCACGCCGCTGACGCCGAAAGGTTTGGACGCGCTGGTGCCTCAGCCGCCCCCGCCCAACGCACCCAAGAACAACACACCCGACCGCACGATTGTGGTGCAGCTCATCGATCGTGGCCCCGGCCAGGAACCCGGCTTGAAGATCAATCAGGAAGATGCTACCTGGGACAATCTGCAGGGACGTCTGGCTGATATCTACAAAACTCGCGCCGAGAAAGTCATGTTTGTGAAGGGCGATGACCCAATCCCCTTCGCCGACGTGGCCAACGTGATCGATATCGCGCACGCCGCCGGAGTTGATAAGGTCGGTCTGATTACGGCGAAAATCGAAGCGGGCGGCTAGACACAGGTCCGAGTTTTAAGGAAGCGCCCGGACGCCGCCTATCGCATTGAGCCGAGCACGGGGGCCCCGGTTCCCATGCCGTGTGCTGCCAGCGCTTGTCAAATTGCTGTCTCTGGGCCTACGATGCTGTGGCAAGGGAGACTGATACCGCAATGAATAAATCTATTCGACTGCTTTCGCTGGCGGCCGCTGTGCTGGCGATCCTTTCTTCCGTGGGCTGCAGCAAACTGCGCGCCCGCGACCAACTGAACAAGGGCGTCACCGCCTACAAAAACGCCAAGTTTGAAGAGGCGATTGACCACTTCCAACAAAGCGTTGCCCTGGATCCCACTCTGATTAACGCCAAAATGTATTTGGCTACGGCCTTCGCGCAGCAATACATTCCCGGCGCCGATACGCCGGATAACAACAAAATGGCGGAACAGGCCATTGAGCAATACCAGCACGTGCTCGAGATGAATCCGGCGCGCGATCAGAAAGTGAACGCCGCCAAGGGTATCGCCTACCTTTACCTGAACATGAAGAAGTTTGACGACGCCAAAAAGTATTACCGCATGGCCGCCGATATCGACCCCAACGATCCCGAACCTTACTACTCGGTGGGCGTTATCGACTGGACAGCCTGCTACCAGCCGCGCATGGAAGAGCGCGCCAAACTTGGCATGAAGCCGGATGAGAATCTAAACCCCAAGAACAAAGATCAGAAAAAGGTTTGCTCCGAATTGAAGGAGAAAAATGGCCCGCTGATTCAGGAAGGCATCGACAGCCTGAACACGGCGATCAAGCTTCGTCCAGATTACGACGACGCTATGGCCTATCTGAACTTGATGTACCGCGAGAGGGCCGACGTGGAATGCGACGACCTCGCCGCTCGTCAGGAAGATCTGAAGACCGCCGACCACTGGGTCGACGAGACTTTAAGCACCAAGAAAGCCAAAGCCGAGAAGCAGCCCGGAACGCAAGGCATCACCTTGGATCAGCCGAAATAGTCCGGGATTGACTGGGCACGGGTTTGAAATCCTAATCGTGTAGCGGCGGGAACGGCCCACGGGCAAGCCGTGGGCTGTTTGATGCGACCTTATCCCAGCACGAGTGACCGCAGAAACTAATCCCAATCCCATGTTACAACTCCCCTCCCGCGCCAAGCGGTTCTTCTTGAGATTCCACCCGCAGCTGGCCAAGTCAAGGTCTGCTGTAGAGTCTCAATTCGACCTGGGGGAATTTCGCCCGCTCGACTCGTGGAAACGACTCGCAGAGAGTCTGATTGAGCATCAGCGTAGTGGCATCGGGGTAGCCGGGAGTTCCGTTGCTCATGAGGACGAGCCACACCCGCGAGTAGTGGCTCGGTGCCGAGTGCAGGAAGTCGCTGATGGGCTTGCCGGTGAAGTCACGATAGTCGAGGCGATAGCCGTGACGTGGATAGATAATTTCCGGACCAGCAGCAACCTCCTGTGGCGACGTGATCGCGCGAATCGACTTGAAAAATTCGTATGGTACGCGTGCCTCTGCAATGTGAAACAGAATGGCATCGCCCGGTTGCGCGTGGTCGAGGACGTAGTATGCTGCAGCCTCCGAGCCGTCGCGCTCAAGATCGAAATCGTGATCGTAATAAGAGAGCGTTCCTTGCAGAGAAAGTAGCAGCATGGCCGCAAGGCTCGCGGCCATGAGCCACGATCTCGGCAGCTTCGCAAGACCAGCCGACGCCAGAATCATCAGCGCCGGCAGGCAGAAGATGAAGTAGCGTCCCAGAAAAATTGGACGCGCCAGCGACAACAGCAGCGTCAGAGCCACCGGAAAGAGCAGCCAGATCAGCAGAAAGCGGAGACGCCAGACGTTCCATTTGATATCGGTGCACCGAAACGTCCGCATCACCTTTTCTAGCGGCATGATCGCAGCCACGCAAGCGGCCGCGTAAAGCAGCAACAGAACGACTCCATCGTTGCCTGAAATATGTTCTGCAAAATCCACCAAGTCGTGAAGCCCAGGCCGTTGAATCCACCGGATAGGCCCGGCGCCAGTCTTGGCCGCGAAGATCATCAACGGCAACGATGCAAAGCCAATCCAGATCCAGGAGCGCCGCAGGGCATGAAAGCAAAGGCGTTCCCGCGTTCGATCCCCCCCGGGTACTGCCAACCAATGCGCTGCCAGCAACAACAAGCCATAGAGGTGCGCGTAGACCGCGAGAACACTGGCGAGAACATATCCCACGCGGTTCCCGCGAGACGGATTCCGCAAGACTGCGACGAGGAATCCGCTTGAGATCGTAGCCAGCAGCACAAACAGCGAGTAGCTGCGTGCCTCTTGCGCGTAACGAATGTGATAGGCGTTGAGACTCATCAGCGCGACCGAAAGCAGAGCCACGCGCCGGTCAAACAGCTTGCCGGCAAGCCAGAAAATGGCAGGCAAAGTTGCGAGAGAAATGATCACCGACAAGCTGCGAATAAAAAATGGACCGGAGCCAAAATCCAACCACCCTCGCAGCAGCAGGTAGTATAGCGACATATTCGCTTCGCGCCGCCACAGTAGTCGCCCCAAGTCATGCCAGCTAAGGCGGGCGACCTCCACGCTAAAGCACTCATCAAACCAGAAGGGTTTGCGCACGAGAAACAGAAATCGCAATACCGCAGCGGCTGCAGCCAGCAAGGCTAGCGTGAACACTGAAGCGCGTGTCCAGAGCGGCGGCGCAGAGCGAGCGTGCAGCGATTGGCCTGCGTCATCGTTCACGGTGTCTACGGCCATTTTCGAAGGCAGCATGGTGGATCTTGGCGCAAGTGTGCGGAATCCAAATGATATTATGCTAAGAATAGCCCACAATTAAGCGGGCTTTCTGCATGGCGGGTTTTCGTATGACGAGTGTAGCGTCCTTGGAGGCGTCGCCGAGTAGCCGCGCGGTCGCCGAGGGTGACCGGTGGGCGGGATGCGTGTCTGTAATTGTGCCCGTCTACAACGAGGCGGCCCACCTGGACGAGTTGCTGCAGGCCATCCATGCTTCGCCAGTGAAGAAAGAGATCGTCATCGTGGATGATGGTTCCACCGACGGAACGCGCGAGAAACTCCAAGCTATGCCGCTAGCCGATGATGTAACTGTAGCCTTCCACGGGAAGAATTGCGGCAAAGGCGCAGCCATACGCACGGCGCTCGAATACGCTCGTGGGGAATACGTTCTGATTCAGGATTCAGATCTCGAATATAATCCGCAGGACTATCCTGCCCTGCTGCGGCCTTTGGAACGGCTTGAGTCGAACGTTGTCTACGGCGTGCGCCCGGACCGTCCGGAACGCGGACTGCGATTTTTCCTGGGCGCAAAACTTTTGACGCATCTCGCCAATGTGCTTTATGGTGCGGGCATCCACGACGAGGCGACCTGTTACAAAGTTTTTCGGCGATCGTTGATTGCGCAAATTCAACTGGATTGCCACCGTTTCGAGTTTTGTCCTGAAGTGACTGCGAAGCTGTGTCGCATGGGTGAGAAGATCGCTGAGGTGCCGATCAGTTACTCGCCGCGCTCGGCGGGAGAAGGCAAGAAGATTCGTCATTCGGATGGCTGGCTGGCTATCTGGACGCTACTGCGCTACCGCTTCAGTCGCAGCGCACGATGGGCAAAGGCAGCCACGGCGGAAGCCAAACTGCAATCGCCATTTCGCGTGAGTTCCGTTCGCCTGCCGCCGGAATGACAAGTAGCACTCTTTGTTAGCCGCGGTTCGTTCCCCTGATACACTTCCGCTCGATGGAAAAACCATCTCCGCCGCCGATTCCCAAGTCTGTGTTCTGGCTTGTACTGTGGTCGTTTGTTCTGCAGGTGGCGATGATCGGCGTGTTTCGCGAATATCGCACGCGCCCGCAAGAAGATCACTTCGCCTTTGGGTGGGAGATGGGGCGCATCGCTCGTTCCGTCGCTCTGGGACGAGGCTTCAGCAATCCTTACGGCAGCAATACCGGCCCGACGGCGTGGGAGCCTCCGCTTTATCCGTACCTGATGGCCGGAGTCTTCAAGCTCTTCGGCATTTATACCTATGCTTCGGCATGGGTCCTGCTGATGATCAACAGTCTCTTCGCCGCGCTTACGACCCTTCCGATTTTTCTGATCGCTCGCAGAACATTCGGCGAGCGCGTTGCGGTCTGGTCGGCGTGGGGATGGGCGCTCAATCCTTACATATGGTATTGGTCGATTCACTGGATTTGGGACACGACGTTTACGCCCCTCGTGCTCAGTCTGATCTTTCTGGTCGCTCTGGAACTGCAGGAGTGGAGCGCATTAAAAGGGTGGGTGATATTCGCGTGCCTATGGGGCGTGGGTGCGCTGGCAAATCCGTCGATGCTCGCGTTCCTGCCGTTGTGTGGGCTCTGGATATGGCGCCAGCGATTCAAGAACGGGCTGCCTTCGTTCGCTGGCATCGCGCTGTCGTCCGCGATTTTTTTGGTTGTGCTCTCGCCGTGGCTTGTCAGGAACTATGAAGTGTTCGGACGATTTGTTTTTCTACGAGATGATTTCGGGCTTCAGTTTCGCCTGGGCAATTCGAAAGGCGCGGAGGGCATGCTGATGGCCTACCTTCAGCCCAATCTCAACAAGCTTGAGTTTGAGAAGTTCCAACGCATGGGCGAACTAGCCTATGCGGAAGACTGTAAGCGGTTGGCCTTCGGATGGGTCCGGGAAAATCCCGGCCGCTTCGCCGTAATCAGCCTGAAGAGATTCTTCTACTACTGGAACGGCGTACCCAAACCTAGCGACAGCCGTGCTCTGTGGGACTTTCGCAGTTCGTTGTTTCTGGCGGGGTCGGTGCTAGCTGTCTGGGGGGTGGGTCGAGCGGTGCGCCAGAAGGTGTGCGGGGCTTGGCTTTTTGCGGGACTGATCCTGACCTACCCGACGACTTATTATTTTGTGTTTCCGCACGCGCGCTACCGTCACCCCATTGAGCCTGAGTTGGTTATTCTGGCAGTATTCTTGCTGCTGCAAGCTGGGAAGCGACCTCGTCCTCAATTAGCCGATGCAGCGACTTCCCCAACGGGCTGAAGCCCATTTTTCTTCCTCGCCTGATGGGGTGGCACGATCTAAGTCGTGCCCTGCCCGAAAGTTATTCTGGTTACACTGATATGTGATCCAGCTGAGTAGAAGAAGACGTGCGCTGCCGGCGTGGAATCTCCGGTAGAATCGTGAGTTCGTCGAATCAGTTCGCGGGCACCCCGATGTTCAAGAAAATTCTCATCGCCAACCGAGGTGAGATTGCTGTGCGCGTGCTGCGCGCGTGCCACGAGATGGGCATTGCCGCGGTGGTGGTCTATTCAGACGTCGATCGGGCCGCGCTGCATGTGCGCAAGGCGGATGAGGCTTATCCCATCGGCGCCGCAGCCGCATCTGAATCGTATCTGAACATTCCCAAAATTCTCGACGTCGCGCGGCGGTCCGGCGCCGATGCCGTCCATCCCGGCTACGGATTTCTTTCGGAGAATGCGACGTTCGCGCAGGCATGCGTCGATGCGGGAGTGAAATTCATCGGGCCAACCGCAGCCGCGATGAATGCGATGGGATCTAAGACGCGTGCACGGCAAGCCATGGAGAAGGTGGGAGTGCCGTTCGTGCCAGGTACTTCGCACGGCGTGGAGTCGTACGAGGAAGCGGCGGAGGTGGCTGGGAGAATCGGCTATCCGGTGATGTTGAAGGCTGCAGCGGGTGGGGGCGGCAAAGGCATGCGGCTGGTGCACGCACCCGAGCAACTGAAGTCGTCACTGGAAGCGGCTCGCAGCGAGGCGGAACGGTCATTCGGTGACAGCGAAGTTTACATCGAGAGGGCAATCATCAATCCGCGGCACATCGAGATGCAGGTGCTGGCCGACGAACATGGCAGCATGGTTTATCTCGGGGAGCGCGAGTGCTCGCTGCAGCGCCGCCATCAAAAAGTCCTGGAAGAAGCCCCCTCGCCGATCGTCGATCCTGACATGCGGCGCAGGATGGGCGAAGTCGCGGTGCGCGTGGCACAGGCGGCGGCATACACCAACGCGGGGACGGTGGAGTTCCTCGTCGATGAGCAGAAGAATTTTTATTTCCTGGAGATGAACACAAGGTTGCAGGTGGAGCATCCGGTGACGGAGTTGATCACCGGGCTGGATCTGGTTCACTTGCAGATCCGCATTGCAGCCGGGGAGAAGCTTCCGTTCGCGCAAGAGGATGTGCGCATCCGCGGCCATGCCATCGAGTGCCGCATTTACGCGGAGGATCCCGACAACAATTATTTTCCCAGCCCGGGCAAGATCACTCTGCTGTTGGCGCCTTCGGGGCCGGGTATCCGGCGCGACAGTGGGATGTACGAGGGTTGGAACGTGCCGATTGACTACGATCCGCTGCTGGCTAAGCTGATCGGATACGGCACGAATCGCGATCAGGCCATCTCGCGACTCACGCGAGCTCTCAGCGAATATTTTGTGGGGGGGATCAAGACGAACATTTCGTTGTTCCGTCGTATCCTGCGCGACGCGGATTTTCGTGCGGCCAAACTTGATACCGGATTTCTCGATCGAATGTTGAAGCGGAGTGAAGATAAGGCGGTGGATGCAAGAGCGGCGGAGGTGGCTGCTATTGCCGCAGGTATGTTCGCCGCACTCAGCTCAACCGCGCCTGGCCTGGGCAACGGCGCGGCTGGCAGAGGTACGGAGGGTGACAAGGCTGCTTCGAACTGGAAGAGTGCCAGTCGCCGGGAGGCACTACGGTGAGGTCACCTGCGACTGGCAACTGACCGCTGGCAACTGGTTTCTCATGCTCTACGACGTAACCATCGACGGCAAGAATTACCGGCTTGACCTTGACCGTGCCGACGGGCGCTGGTCCTGCCGTCTTGACGGGCGGGAGTTGGAGGTTGATGCCGTTCTGGCGCGCCCCGATGTGCTTTCGCTTCGCATCGGGAACAGCGCGTATGAGATCAAGTCTGAACGAGTGGCAAACGATTTGCACTTGTGGGTAGGCAGTACGCGGTTTGCCGCGGAAGTTCGCGATCCGCGCTCCCTGCGCGGCCGCACCCGGGCTGGGGACGATCACGGTCCGAAAAAGATCGTCGCTCCGATGCCTGGCAAGGTGGTGCGCCTGCTGGTACGTGACGGAGACGAAGTGGAATTGGGTGCCGGTGTGGCCGTGGTGGAGGCGATGAAGATGCAGAACGAAATCAAATCGCCGAAGAGAGGGACCGTCAAGAAGATTCTCGTGAGCGAGGGCGCGGCTGTGAACGCGGGCGACGTGCTCGCGATCATAGAGTGAGTTGGTCGGCCGGCAACAGCGACTTTCCGGCCCTTACCCTATTTCATCAACCCGTTGCTATCCAGTATTTTCTTGGCGTAGTAATTCTCGACTTTGGCGGAATCGCGCAGCAGTTCGTAGTACGCGGCTTTCAGCAATTGCTCGCGCCGGTCATGAAGTTGCGAGCGGATGGCCTGCTGGACGCGCGGATCGGACAAGTCCCGCTGCCCCGCCGGCTCTTTCGATACCAGCTTTACAATGCGAAATCCTACCGCTTGCTTGTTCGCGGGGTTCACCACAGTGATGATCGGACTGTACTGACCAGGCTTCAGCTTCATCACGGTATCGCGCGTGCCGGGATCGGTGTTGCGCAGCGAGGACTCGGGAACGGTTCCCAGATCACCGCCGTTGCCGGAAGTTTCCGGATCCTCAGAATAGTTCATGGCCAGTGTGGCGAAGTCGTCGCCGCTGTCCAGTCGGTTGTTAATCATCTGAATCTTCTTGCGGGCGTCGGCCTCGTTCTGCGCCTTGTTGTTTTGGTTGTGGACCTGGGGATTGGGTGTAGGAGTGATGAAGATCTGGGCCAGGTGGTATTGCGGTTCGATGAGGTTGAACTCGGATTTGTGCGCGGCGAAATAGTCGTTGATGTCCTGATCGGTAACGTTAATCTTCGAGGACACTTCCTTGTTCATCACTTTTTCGACGGTGATGGAGCGGCGGATATCGCGCTTGAAGTCTTCCAGCGTGATTTTTTTTTCTTTCAGCCGCTGATCGAATTCCTCCTGAGTGTAGGGAGACTTGATCTCGTTGAGCTTGCGGTCGACCTCTTCCTCGGTGGCCAGCAGACCGAGCTTTTCGGCGCGGCGCATGACCATCTCGTCATCAATCAACTGGCGCAGAATGTTGAGGCGGAGGATGGTGGCTTGTTCGCCTGCGGGCGCTTGCTGGGCGCTGGCCACCTGGTTGTCATAGTACTTGTCCACATCGGAGCGGAAGATTTTGCGGCCATCCACGGTGGCCATCACATCCCCGCTTACTTGCGATTTGCAGCCCACTAGCGTTGCCAGCAAAACGGCAGCCGTGAGCAGTGCCGTTAGCCGGAAGAATCCCGGATTGTTTTTCAAAGAGTCTCTCTCCTAAACTTTGGTCTGCACCGCCGCCGAATCTCCCTGCTTTGAGTAATCACCTTGCGGCTGGCGCTGTCGACGCGGCCGCATGGTCGGGTACAGGCAGATTGGCATCTTTCAGGGCGCGATCCAGCGCGGCGCGCAGCTCGCTTGGAGGCACAGCACCGTCGATTTTCTCACCATTGACGAATAACGTGGGCGTAGCTTCCACGCCAATCCCGTCCGCCTCTTTCATGGATGCCTTCACCGCGCTATCATCCTGCGCCTTGATGCAAGACTGCAACTTAACTGTGTCCACGTTATGCTTCTGGCCCTGCAACATAGTGAGCCGGTCGAGCGCCTCCATTCGCGCTCCCGGAGTCTTTTCGTTGCTCACCTCGTGCTGATTGGCGTGAATGTAGTCGGCGAAATCCCAGTAGGCATTGGTGTTCTGTGCGGCCAGACAGTTCGCGTCCACGGCGGCGTGCGTCGCCCAGGGATGGATTTCTACCAGCGGGTAATCTTTGTAAACGAAGGTGATGCGGTCGCCATACTCTTTGAGAATTCCCGGAAATAATTCCTGGTGCATGCGCGAGCAGAACGGACACTCGAAGTCGTCGAAGTTGACCACTACGACCTTGGATGATTTCGCTCCTCGCGTGGGTCGTCCCGCGACATCGATCTTACTCATGGTGTCGGCGTATGGATCTTTGTTCAGGTCGAACTTAACCATGCGCATCATGGAGGAATGGTCTTTGGAAACCAGAAACTTGAGATCCTGTTTCTTTTCGCCGCCGTCGATGGTCACGACCACGGAGTCATAGTTGGGAAAATCCGGGCTGGGTGAGGCAGGCCCTACCAACACTTTAAGGTCAGCCGGAACTTTGTAGTAGGAACGGACTTGGCGCTCGATCTTTTGGGCTAGCTCGGGGGAAACGGTTTGGGCAGCACAGCCGAGACAAATGACCAGTAGCAGAAGAAAAGAGCGTCGAAATAGGGTCACTAAGAACCGCCTGAACATTTACGGGTTAAAAGTTGATTATCTCATAGCGCCGGAGAGGCGGAGAAAGTAAGGATGCTGGAGGTCAGCATCCATGCGGTAACCGAACGCGGGTATTCTCAGCCAGTTCGCCGGAGCAAAGCCTCTGGCGCGAGCAAAGTATTCATGGAGCCGGAACGGAAGCCCTCCAGATCGAGAGTGACAAACTTGAAACCCAGCGCCTTGAAAATGTTGGCGAACTTCGCCGCCATGGCGGGATCGAGGGCGCGGTTTAATTCCTCGCAGGCAATTTCAAGGCGGACGATTTCGCCATGATGGCGCACGCGGACCTGGCGGAAGCCCATGGCTCGGAGGGCATCTTCGCCCTTTTCCACGACCGCCAGAGCCTCGCGCGTAACCGGGCGCCCATATTCAATGCGGGACGAAAGGCAAGCCGAAGCGGGCTTGTCCCAGACGCGCAGTCCAGCGTCGCGAGCCAGGGCGCGAACCTCGTCCTTGGTCAGGCCGGCATCGAGAAGAGGAGCCACGACGTGGTGATTGGCCGCTGCTTTCTGGCCGGGACGGAAATCGTCCTGGTCGTTCAAGTTGACGCCATAAGCGATGGCGTCGAAGCAGCGCGCCTGACGCAGTTCTTCCATCAGCGTGAAGAGTTCATCTTTGCAAAAGAAACAGCGCTGCGAATCGTTGCGGATGTACTCCGGGCGATCAAGTTCTGAGGTCGCGACTACTTCCAGCGGGATGGCTTGCTCCCGGGCAAACGCGATTGCGTCAGAGAATTGGGTGCGGGCGAGGCTGGGAGAGTCGGCGATGATCGCCAGCATTTTATCTCCAACAGCCTGGCGGGCAGCCCAAGCCAGGTAAGCGGAATCGACGCCGCCGGAATAGGCGACGAGGACGCTTCCTAGTCTACTCAGGCTCGCTTGTAGCAGAGCGCTCTTGGATGCAAGATCATTCGTCACTGCGAACACAGGCGTCATGTTACCAGACTTAGATGCGTTCGCGACTTACCGCGGCGCCGCGAAAATTGTTAATACAGCCGTCCCTGCTGCCGCAAACTTCCGAAACCGCCAATGTTCGCCAACGTGAAATTGAAGAGGAAGAGATTTTCGTTGCGCACATTGGCAACCGTGTAACTACGATACTCCAACGTCATGCCGCAGCAATCCCAATTGTAGGTGGCCTGCGCGCTGACGAACTGAAGTTGGTTGACATTCGCGTCGAAGCCAAAACTACCCGCGGCGCTGAAGCCGCGCCTGTTAGCGCTGCCGTATCCCAAGGCCGCGCGAAATTGGTTGAAGCGCGCGGGCTCGGCCGAACCGGAAGGCGAAGTTGCGGTTTGCCCGGGTATCTGCAGAATTGCATCGCCCCCGCCCATGGTCACCTGACCGATGTGATAGTTGAGCAGAAGCGTGCTGGCGTTGATCCGATGGTTTTGGAAGTCGTAATCCATGTCCCATTCCGCGTCCGTGCGTGCGCTGGTTTCCACCCGCAAACGGGAAACCAGGGGCGAGAGATGGCGCGGCTCGGTGAGAAACGCGATTCCTGTGAGGTCGGCGGTGGTGGTGAACACGTTGCGCTGACCGGGAATCAGGGCCCCGCCGAATGTGGGATCGAGGAAGTATTTCTGGGCCAGCTCCCAGGTCACGACCTCGCGCACCGGCGGGCCTGGCTGACACGCGGGACCCGCCAGCGGATTGGTATGCTGCCAGGGGACGGTCGATTCCGGCGCCGCGCCTCCCACCGTGAGAGCTGACATGATTTTGCTGCAATCCTCCGGCTGATTCGAAGTTCGCTTGGCGTAGAGCCGGGTTACGAACCCATACTCAACTTCGTGGGTATCGGTGAGGATATCGCGCTCGTCGAATTTGAGAACATTCCCGAAGTTGTTTACGCCGGTTACAAAGCGGTAGACGGCGCGCGGCTCGATCACATGCTTCCATTTTCTCCCCAGGAATTCTTTGTCGAAGACGCGCTCAAGTGAAGGGGGGCGTAATTCCACAGCCGTCTCCAAGGCGTGGCGGTCGATTGGATCGTCGACGGCCTGTCCTGGGTTTTCGCCATTCTCTCCAACCAGCCTTTGCGTGTAATAGGTTTCATGCAAGGTCAGATCTGGACGCAGAGACCATCCTCGGAACAACAGCGGCAAGGAAATCTCCGGGTTTAGGTCGAATCGGCCGAGCAGATTTGCCGTGCGGAAAGCCGGGATGCATGACTGAAACGAGCCCACGGTCGAACATTGTTCCGGTTCGCTGCGTGACAGGCCGGCGGTCGAGGCGTCGAAGGACCAGTAAAGCGGCGTGCGCCCCATTTTTTGGTCTACACCGGAAAAGTCAAAACTCGGGGTGTGCAGTATGGTGATCACCTGTCCCGGAGTGGTGCTCAGAAAGTTCTGGTAACGCTCCGCAAATCCGTTCATGCTGATGCCATCGGCGGACTTGGACAAAAACGCCTGCGATTTCACTTCGGAATAAACCGCCTGGCTGAAGACTTCGTTGAAGGCTAGGCGAAAGAGAAATGAACTCAAGTAGTCGATGTTGGTAACGCCACGGAAACCGTCGATGTTTCCGGCAGCGTTCAGGCGGACGTTCTCGCCGCCTTCTTTGAGTGGAGGCGTGCCAATGCCCCGGTCAACCACTCCGAAGTAGTTCAGGTCGACATAGGAAGTTTCGCTGGGCCGGACCCGGAACTCGCCCCGCTGCGACCCTCCGCGCAGGGAAAAGTACTCGCCACCCACGGTGGCATCCATCATGCGGTTGATGACCCAGTAGTAAGCATCGCCCACCATGTAGCCATTGGTGGAAGAGTGCCCTACCGACGGCATCAGAAACCCGGACTGGCGGGACTCCTTTTCCACGGGATGAGTTGCGTATGGAAAATACAGCATCGGAATGCCATGCAGGTCGAAGGTACTGCGGTAGATTTTGGCATTGCCGCCCACATCCACAATCACTTTGCGCGCGTCGAATTGCCACTTGGGATGCGGCAACTCGCAAGTGGTGATGGTGCCGTCGTAAACCAGGTAGTGATCGGGGCTGGTTTTTTCGACGACTTTGCCGGTAAAGGCGAAAGGGGCGGTCGAGGTCAGGATTACTCGGTTGGCGCGAAAGCGCAGGCCAGTGGTTCCGGTCACATCGTAAAATTTGCCGGTTTCAAGCGCGAAGTTGTAAGTGCCGTGCGAGGCCCGAATGTGATCGTCGTTGGGACCGCCATCGAGTGCCAAATGTCCGCTGGCGGTTGCTTCGTTGGTGTCGGAGTTGAAAGTCGCTTCGTCGGACTTCAAAACGTAAGTTTCGTAATAGATTTCAACGGCGCCGTGCAACTTATAGACGTCGCCATCTCTTTCTTGCTGGATGGCGCAGACTGTGGGGTGGTTGTTGGATTGTTCCGCGAACGCGCGGCCGCAAGGGGTAGTCGCAGCGTCTGCCGATTTTTCGGGCGTAACGGCAGCGTGCGTCGCCGAAGAAGAATTCGCAGGCGGCAACTGGCTGGTAACTAACGGCGGGACGAGAAGCAGGTGACAAAGCAGCGCCGCCGTGATAAGGAATCTGTTGCGAAGAGTCATCGGAAGAAGATCATCGGAACGCAATCATCCGAAGCGCACGAAAGAAGCGCTCGGACGCTTCTAGCGGCAGCAGTCGTCGTGAAGTTAGCACGGCTGTGCCTCACGAGGCAAAGGCGTTCGGTGGGTTGGATTCTATCGTGTCCTTCGCGGTTATCCGGTTGGCGGCGACTTCTGGTGATCTCATAAGATTTGTTCATGCCTTGTTCGCTTTGTGGTGACATCTGCCGGTGCTCTTCCGAGGAGGGTCCCACACCTCCGCCGCGTTGGCTTGCAGAGCCCGAGGCGGGTCCCGATGCGGAATCTTCGGCCACATCGCCGAAAGAGCAGGGATCTTGCGAGCCCAGTCCCCCATTAGCCACCGAAATTGCCTTGCCCAGCACTGGCAGTGGGGGTGCGCCTGAAGATTCTTCGGCGTGGCGTCAGGAAGTGGCTGCGCGGCTGAACCGTTATCAATCGCGGCGCAAGCCGCGTCCACCTCGTTACCCATCGCTGCGTTTGCGCTTCGAGGGAAATAACCTAGCTGGCAGAGCCAATGGCGTTTCGGCTGAGTCGTCCGCTTTTCCACAGGTGCCGGTCTCCAACCAAGCCTTGGCGTTAGACGAGTTCACCACGGGCGCTGCCGCTTCGGTGGCCGACCCGTTGGCGCTACAGGGGACGCAAGCCGATCAGGAGACCTCAGCATTCCCTCATGCCGACGAAATTCCTAGTCATGCGGCGGCGAGCGCGGCCCCGACCGCGGCTGCCATCACAGCCCCAGCCACGGCTCCAGTTACAGCAAAGATTATCGAGTTTCCGCGCTCCTGGACTCCGCCTCCGGTTCCGCTCGACGAATTGGCAGAGCCGGTCATAACCCGTCCTCGCATTCTGGAGGCGCCGGAGGTTGTTCCACCGCCCCCCGCACTTGGCGGAATCACGATTGAACCTGCCCAACAGCCTGAGTTGGAGAAACGGCCGGGTATCGACATTCCGCTGCAGGGTGGGCCAGTCGCGCGGCGGCTGCTATCCGCCCTCATCGACGCCGTCATCATCGCCGCGGCCGGTGCACTCTTCGGCTTTATTTTCTGGAAGTTGACCGCGATCCGGCCGCCGCGATTTCAGATGATTGGCTTAATGGCTGGACTAAGCAGCCTATTCTGGGCGGCCTACCAATACTTGCTCGTGGTCTACGCAGGCACCACACTGGGGCTGCGTCTGGCACGACTTGAACTCACCTGCTTCGATGGGAGCCCGGCTAGCCGACGGCTCCGCCGCTGGCGCGTACTGGCATCCTATCTCTCGGCCGTTTCTCTTGGCATGGGATACGGCTGGGTTTTCCTCGACGAAGACTCGCTCTGCTGGCACGACCGCATTACCCATACGTACCTCGCGCCGAAGAATCGTGGGCGCACCTCCACCACACGTGGCTGACTAGCAGCTAACTAATCGCCACGTTTTCGCTTTAGCCCGAGTGCGCCGGGCTCCCTAGGCTGTGCTATCTTCAAAGTTTATCTGCATCTGCGGTCAGGCATTCCTCTGAAGCATGGCTACATCCCTTGAAGGCTCCAAACCGGCCATAAAGGTCTTCGTCGCCACCACGGTGATGTTGACCTTCATCTCGTTCTGGCGAGCCTCCGCCATCGTTCTCTCCGACCTCGCATCTTCGGCTTACTACGCCGGGGGCGACGCCGAAAAGGTAATCGGCAAAAGCGCTCCCTGGTTCATTCTCGGCGTCATGCTGTTCAGTTATGCCGTGCGGGCTCTCTACATCGAATCGAGCAGCATGTTCGTGCGTGGCGGCGTTTATCGCGTCGTCAAAGAGGCCATGGGCGGAACCCTGGCCAAATTCTCGGTATCGGCGCTACTTTTCGACTACGTGCTGACCGGGCCGATTAGCGCAGTATCCGCCGGGCAATACCTGGCAGGCTTTATCAAGGACATGGGCTTGTACCTGCACCGTCCTTTGCACTTTTCTGACGACCACTTCGCCGCCGGCTTGGGGGTGATCGTGGTGGCTTACTTCTGGTGGAAGAACACGCAGGGCATGCACGAGTCCAGCCAGAAGGCATTGCAGATCATGGTGATCACCACTGTCATGGTGGTGATTCTGCTGGTCTGGTGCACCATCACAGTTTTGCGTGCGCCCATCCAGTTGCCGCCGAACCCCCTGCATGCGGGGGTGATTCCGCTGAACAAGGAATCGCTGGGATGGCTGAACGGAACCTGGTTTGGACACATCACCTGGATCATTCTTTTCGTGGGCTTCGGTCATTCCGTGCTGGCCATGAGTGGCGAAGAGACCCTGGCGCAGGTCAATCGCGAGATCGAACATCCCAAGCTGAAGAATCTGGAGAAGACCGGGCTGGTGATCTTCATCTACAGCCTGCTGTTTACGTCGCTGGTTTCCTTCTTCGCGGTGATGATTATCCCCGACAAGGTCCGGCCCGACTACTTCGCGAACCTGATCGGGGGCATCGCCATGTATCTGGCGGGGCCGCAGAGTCTGAAGCTGCTTTTCCATGCCTTCGTGGTCTTGGTGGGCGTGCTGATTCTGGCGGGCGCGCAGAATACTTCCATCGTGGGAGCGAATGGGGTTCTGAATCGCGTGGCGGAAGACGGTGTGCTCACCAGCTGGTTCCAGAAGCCGCACCACCGCTTCGGAACCAGTTACCGGATCATTAATTTGATCGTTGGCCTGCAGTTGCTCACG